>JACCDN010553400.1_pt1 | contig 11969 bp, 12 predicted proteins | sample 7441691 | NCBI WGS metagenome assembly JACCDN01 (sample SAMN15323439, study PRJNA562643) | freshwater metagenome | isolation source: river surface water | place: USA:Blue River Watershed | collected 2017-08-16
AAGATTTCTGACCTAATCGATTTTGCGGAACAGGCAAAGAATCAAGACAACTTAGATCGTTTTGCTGCAGCAAATCTTAATTGGCACTGTCCTTCAAAACAGAACTGTGATATTTGTGAATACCCGGACCTATGTAAGGATGATCGCAAATCAACTGATGACTTGGTGCAGGTTGCCAACATCACTCAAAATCAGATTGCCAGACTTGCTACATCTGACATCACCACTATGAAACAGCTAGCTACAGCTACTGATGACAAACGTCCGTATCGAATGACTGCAGAAACTTACGACAAGATTCGTAAGCAAGCGGCAGCACAAGTTAGATCTCAAGAAACAGGCGAGCCATATCACGAGCTACTAGCCGATCCAATGATTCAGTTCTTGCCGCCAAGATCTGAGAAAGACGTGTTCTTCGACTTTGAAGGCTTTCCTTACTTCACTGAACGAGGCGGGCTTGAGTACTTGTTTGGTAACTATGACTGGGGCTCTGGTGAAAACGAAGGTGAACCTCTAGATCGACTATTCACTGAGTTTTGGGCTCATGACCGAGCAACGGAGAAGGAAGCTTTTGCGGGTTTCATGGAGTGGGCTCTCAAGCGCATGTATGAAGACGAAGGTGCTCACATCTATCACTATGCGAGCTACGAGGTTACTGCGCTAAAGCGTCTTGCGATGCGTCATGGAATTTTCGAGCAAGAGGTGGCCTGGTTAATTAACACTGGGCGACTTGTTGATATGTTCAACATTGTCAGAAACTCAATGATTATTGGTGAAGAAAGTTACTCAATCAAAAAGCTTGAGAGGCACTACAACTTCGTACGCTCTTCTGATGTACAGAAGGCATCTGCCAGCATCGACGAGTATGACCGCTGGAGAGAACTAGATTCATTGTCTAAGGATCTAACACTCTCGGAAGAAGACCGAGCAAAGATTTCTGAAGAAGCCGATCAGGTATACAAGGAACTACGTCTTTATAACTTGGAGGATGTTTGGTCTACTCGCGAGCTTTACCGCTGGCTGGAGGCCCAGCCAGGTGCTTGTTCTAAGTATGGGCAACCGCAACCTGGCGACCCTAAGCCAGAGGATGCTGATAGAACCCCCAGCAAAAGTGAACGAGAACTAGCTGAATTACAGGCTCAGACTAAAGAACTTTTCGATGTAGTAGCTGACTGGGATTGGGGTAAAGACGCCGATGCCGACTATCGTGCTCAGATTTGGCTAGCTCTAACCCACTCCATTCTTTTCTATAAGCGTGAAGAGGTTATGTTCTGGGCTGACATCGCAATCAGAATGCTCATGGATGACGAAGCTCTAGAAGGCGAAAGAACTGCTGCAGCAATCACTGATGTGATTGAGGTGGGAAGAGAAACTAAGGAGCGTAGAGAAGACGGATCTCCTTATGTTCTAGTCACATACAACGCACTACTGCCCGAAGATTGTCTTTACACACCTGAAAAGAATGATGACATCGTTGTCAGATATCGAGGTCAAGGCAACAAGCAGTTACGTGACTTCGGCAAGATTACTGCAGTTGCTGACAGTGAAATTACTTTCACTAGAACAATTAAAAACGGTTCTGATTCGCAGGTTCCAAATGCAATCATTGACGCTACATACTATTCGCCTATTGCAAAGCAGACAGCATTGCAAAAGCTTGCAAACGATATTGCTGAGCAATGGAAGACCCCACTAAACCCTGCACCTAGCTCCCCTGCAATCATGGATCTGCTTATGCGCCGTCCACCAAAGCTCAAGGATATTTCAGAGTTACCAGTCGCAGACACTGACAACTATCTTCCAGCAGTGATGGAAGCAGTCAACTCACTTGACCACTCCATCTTGGCAATCCAGGGTCCTCCAGGCTCGGGTAAGACTTACCTTGCATCAAGAACAATTGTTAGTTTGATCAAAGCTGGCAAGCGTATTGGCGTTACTGCTAACTCTCACTCTGCGATTGAGAATTTGCTTGAAGCATGTATCGAAGCTGGTATTGATCCATCAATGATTGTTAAGAGACAAGAAGAAGGCGAAGAACGCCCTTGGGTTAGTAAGAAGAGCAATGGCCCAGTTGTCACGTGGATGAAGAACAATCCAGATCCATACATCGTAGGTGGAACCAGTTTCTTCTTCAGCAATAAGGATGTTCGCGAATACAGATTGGACTACCTCTTCATTGATGAGGCAGCTCAATACTCACTTGTTGACTGCAAGGCAGTTAGCGGTATCGCTGACAACCTTGTCCTAATGGGAGATCCTCAACAGCTGGCTCAAGTGGTGACCGCTGTTCACCCTGGTGGTGTTGAGAACTCCGCTCTGGGTCACTACATGGGAGAGCACTCTATCTTGCCAGCATCCATGGGCTACTTCGTTGAAGTAACACGTAGATTACATCCAGAAGTAAACCATGCTGTCAGTTGGCTGGCTTATGAAGGCAAACTGCGTTCACACCCATCAACTGAAGAAAATGCAATCATCGGTCATGACCAAGGTTTGATTTCAATTCCAGTTCCCCACACAGGAAACTCAACCTCAAGCGAAGAAGAGGCTGAGGTTGTAATCAAGCTAGTGAAGAGCCTCAAGGGTGATGAAGACCCAGACAACGTTCTAGTTGTTGCGGCATACAACGCACAAGTAGATCTGCTTCGAGCCAAGTTAGACGAAGCCGGCTTCGAGAACGTGATGGTTGGAACAGTAGATAAGTTCCAGGGTCGCGAAGGAATGGCAGTTATCTATAGCTTCGCGGCGTCTTCGAGCATGGATGCACCTAGAGGTCTTGAGTTCTTGCTAGATAGAAACAGATTGAATGTTGCCATCAGCCGAGCCAAGGCAACTTGCTATCTAGTCTTCAGTGAGAGTTTATTGGAGAGTCAGTTCAAGACTGTGGCAGAGGTAAAGGCAGTCAGCAGACTTGCCGGGCTTTTGGAGATTGCTGCTAAATAGGTTCTTTGCCGCAGTGGAACATGTCCACTCGATGTTTGCAGGACTTGTCAAAAACAATCCAGCTTCCTAGTGCGGCTGCCTTTGCTGATTGAGTGTGTGGATCACACATGAATTCAAATAGTTTGCACTTGGCGCAGATTAGCCGATGGGTTGCAACCCCATCACAGTCAACGTAGTCACAAGTGACACTGAAATCTAAATGATGAATGTCATCAATGACTTCAGTTGACGTGCTCTCTGCGATTTGGTTCATACATCTATTTTTCACCCTGACTAGGCAGTTCGGTTTCAATCATGTCTAGATGTTCGCCAGGTAAGGCAAAGATATCTCTAAACGGATTACCTTTACTAGCTTTTAGTCTGCCGAGTAGCCCTAACCTTGAGACCACTTCTCCTTTAGTTCCAAAGTTTAGAAAGTCTTCCTCGGTCATTCCATAGACACCAACTAGAGCAGTGAGAATAGCCTCAGCTATTTCGATCTTTGGCATGCCTGGCTCAAACAAGCGATAGAAGTTAGGAATACCTTCATGGTGCTCTCGGTATTCTTCTTCAGTTGCGTCTGGCTTCTCCCAACCGTAGAAGACTAGAGATTCCATTTGCTCATCTGTGAGTACGGGTCTGACTTGTAGATTTCCTGAGATCTCCATATGCACCGATCCATCTTCTTCAAGCAAACCCTGCACATACGGAGATGTGTCGGGACTCAGATTGAACTTTCTAATGTAGGTCTGAATATGGAAGTTATTGCGAGAGTTGAGACCATTGAGAAGGATCTCAATGGTCTCTCCTACTGCAACCCACTTGGGTCCTAGAAATGGATTGTTGCTAATCACTAGCTCTTTCTCCAAAAGTCCAAGTCTGCTTGGTTCAGGAGCCAGCTCTCAAATAGCGAGTTACTCAAAGCAGCCTCACAGCGCTTGTCTCGGATAAGCCTGATGGCATCAGCAGGGGCATAGCCATCGCGGATCAGCACCAAGGCGGTGACTAGACCAGAGCGGTTGATTCCTGCCTGGCAGCGGACAAGAACCTTCTTGCCTGCCTTCCAGTCTGCATGGGCCTCACGGACCATAAAGAATAGGTCTCTTTCTGGATCGAGGTCCGACATGTCACCGTCATGGAATGCGAAACGCATTTCCTTGACGTTATGAGATGTTGCATTGGCAGCTGAATACAGAGTTGCCACTGTGTCAAAGTGTTTCTTAGTGACCTGGCCTGTAGAGATTTGTCCATAACGCCTCATGTAGCTGAAGTCGTTACTTTCTCTGAGGTAGGCACCCATAGTGTCACTGTCGTCAGTGCCACCTTGGTAAAGACCTGGGCATACTTCGTTCCAGAGTTCAACTGGATAATAGTTTGTGTTCATGGTTGATAGTTTCTTTCTAAATTTTTTCTGTTTTACATTTGTGTTGTTGAACGTGATGTTGGCAAGATCTGTCAAATACAACAGTTGGACCAACAGGCGCGTTTCGAATCATTGATGAATGAGCTCCGCACTGGTACTCCCTTGATCCGCATACTGGACAAATCAGCCAGTACTCGGCAGGGGCCCCACAGGACTGCCATTCACAGAGCTTTTCGTCATCGTCAAGAGCAAAGTCCTCAAGAGTGAGTTCTAGCAAACTCTTTTCTAGTTCATCAATTGGCATCTAGCTGCTCCACGTTTTCTTCAAATAGAGTCCTGCCTCGAACCTGGTCTTTGAACATAAACACCGATGATTTCTCATTAGTGTTCCAAGGACCCAATCGTGCAAGCTTGTTGTGTTTATGGACAACTAGATGTTGATCGCTACTAGAACCAAAGAAGAACATGGTCTTTCTTGGAAGCTTGTAGACAATCACCAAAAGCATGATCAAGGTTTCAACTAGCTCTTCAACATCAAAACCCTCTTCAAATACGCGAATGAAGTTTTCATTCACTCCACGTATCAGCGGTTCAGCTGTGATTGCATACTCACCTTGCTCCGTCTTTGGAACTAGGAATCCTAAGAACTCCATTGACTGATAGTGCCTTCGGTTCAGTTGTCTACTCAGTCGAGTGTTAGCCGAAGCAACCATTATTGCTTCGCCCGTATCCATGAACTGAATGCGAACTCTAGGACCACGTCTATGGTTATCGATCTTTGGATAGAGAGATGAGATGGTGCTCACTCGCAGATCATCCTTGGGTTTCACTCTGTGAAGCTCAAGTAGTGATTCAGCAAGTGGCAGCCATGCTTCTCCGATAAACGGATTCTCTATGAACCTTTTCATGCTCTCTCCTATAGCTCTTCACTAATTCGGTTGTATATGGTTTCGACAACTAAGGCCCAGGTCTCTGGAGTTTCCTTCAGAGGCTGGTAGCCACCAGCACCACCGATGATCACTCGACCATCAGCGTGCTTGATTGCCATCTCAGCCACCATTTCAGCTGCATACTTGAAGCCTTCTGATGTGTATTTGGAGTTAACGCCAAGGTTGTTTGCACCTTCATGCCCATCAGCTCCAGCTGCAACAAGAATCACATCTGGCTTGTAGGCATCAATGATTGATCTAGCTCCATCAATAGCTCTCTTGAATACATCGTCACCATCGCCACTTCTCACGTTGAAGTTATAGACAAGCTCATCCGGGTGGTGATACTCAAACTGAGAACTGTTTAGCCAAGGATCAGATGGATAGATTCCTCCGTTGTGGATGCTGATGCAAGGAACTCCCTTGCCTTTTAGCATGTGAGCAACACCATCACCAGCATGAATGTCCCAATCCAAGTAGAGAACCTTTAGGCCCGCTGCCTGCAAGACCATAGCTGCATAAGCCATGTCGTTGTAGACGCAGAAGCCAGAAGAGCTTCCGTACTTAGCGTGGTGCTTAGCTCCTTGAGGATTGAAAGCAACCTTAGCCTCGCCTGACAGAATCAACTCCACTGCACGAATAGTGCCCTGGAACATCTGGTAGGCGGTAGCACCCATCAAAGGCTTAGTCCCGGACCACTCACTAGAGTTACCACTCTGGATCCTCTTGATGTATTCAGGATCGTGAGTAGCAGCCAGTGCCTGTGCGTCTGAGTCTTCCTTAGAAGGATCTACTGGGTCCACAACCTTAACCTTGTCGCCAAGTGAATTGATTAGTAGTTCAAGTGCCAATTTGGCTCTCACTGGATTAGTTGGGTGTGAACCATCGCCAGCTCCGAGTAACCAGTTAAGGTATCCGTCGCTATAGACGATCGCTAGTTGCTTTTGTTTCATGTTTCTTATTCCTCTTCTTCGTTGGACGAATCTTCTTCTGTCATTGCCTCCAACATTTGTTTGTGCATTAGGTTGACGTGTTTCAACCGCTCAGCTGGGGTCATTGCTTTCCACTTCTCAGCGTTCAATTCAAAGACCACCAACTTCTTTTCCTCGTCACCCACTAGTTCTTGTCCTCGTCAGACCAGTTGACTTCTCTGGCTTCTGATTCAAAGACCTTGTTACGGATCTCTTCAGCAGCTTTCTCCGCCCAAGCAATCTGTTCTTGCTCGGTTAGATCTGCCAGGTTGCTAGGCACCTTGGTCAAGTGCTTCTTAGGTGCTGTGCGGGGCTTAGCATCTGAGTGAGTTAGATGATTGCCATCCGCATCCACAAGTGGGCTGCGGGCTTCATCATCCTCAACTGCGAGCATTGCTTCCCAGACATTGTGCAAAGCACTAACAAAGTGTCTGCCCCTTGTCTGAGCCACACGACTCTTGAAGTTTGAGTACTGAAGCTCACCTCCACGGTCTAAGAACCACTCAATGAAGGCTGTGTCACCAACGAAGACTCTGTATGGGTAATCTCCGTTTGGTGATCGCTTGATCTCAACCTGAGCTTTAGCGGCCAGTGATTCAAGGGACTTTCTGTCCCTTGAACGCACTGTGAACACGCCTGGATACTCTGGCTTGCGTACTGCTGAAATGAATCCGGTGTCTGTAAAGATCCACATGATTAGTTACCGTCCTGATCTCTAAAGTTCTTACGGTCACGCATGATGCGAGCTTTGTTTTCCTTCATCATCTTCAACTTGATGTTCATGTCCTGCTCGTATGAGCTGTTCATAAACAAGTTGCTGGTCGCTTGCAAGCGGCGGAAGGATCTATCGCCAACCTGGTTGTTAGCCAAGAAGTCTTGAAGATCTCTTCCTGCAGCTTCAAGCAGAGCGTTAGCTTCAGCATGCTTTCCTTCAGCGAAGAGCTTTTCAGCTTCATCCCAGATCTGTTGCATGCGAACTACCTTTAGCTCACCAACGATGTCCTTGTCGCGATCAGGTTCAATCCACTTGTTCTTTTCAACAAGTTCAACTTCGATGGTTTCGGAGTTTGAGATCTTGTTACCAGTAAGTGCATCGATGTATTCCCATTCGACTTTCACACCTTGCTTGTAGCCAGGTGTTGCCATCTCATGACCATCGAGAATTAGATCAAAGACCACATTCTTCTGTTCTCCGCCAGCAACATCGCCTAGAAGAGTTTCAACGTAACCGTGAGTCTTCTTCCAGCTCTTCATTCTTCGACCTGCAATGATGTTGGTCTTGCTGCCAAGGAAGTCTGGTCCAACTGTGATGTTGAATCTAACTTCGAGCATTGTCTTTAGAAGTAATCCATCGATCTCTGCCTGAAGTCCGTCAAGAGCTTCACCTTGCTTGATAGCTGCGATGTGGTTTCCATTTCCACCATCAGCCATTGCACTCAAGATGTTCTCGTCGTAGTCAGATCCGATACCTAGTGTTGTTGTTACAACTAGATGCTCAGTTGCCTGAGTAGCGATCTGTCCAAGAGCAACCGGATCAATGATTCCCGCGTTTGCTTGTCCATCACTTAGCAAGATGATGGTGCTCTCAACTCCTGCTGGAGCTGACTTAGCCTGCTCTAGCCCGAGACGGTATCCTGCTTCTAGGTTTGTGCTGCCACCAGCACTGATGTTCTGTACGCTCTTGATAACCTCAGACATCTTGTGATTCTTGACCTGGTTTAGAGGTACGTTCACAACTGCCTGGTCATCAAAGCTGACTACAGAGATGTAGTCCTCTGGGTGCAATCTAGGAAGTGTCTCAACGATTGTGTTGATGACAACTTCTAGGCGACCGCCAGACATTGAGCCTGATCTGTCGACCACAAATACCAATGACTTGGTCTTGTGCTGTGTAGCTGCTACAACTGGTGCAGCTGGTGCTGTAATTTCTAGCATTAGGCCTAGCTGGGTTGGCTTGCCTTGTTGGCACTTGTCGTGCTCTCTTCTTAGTTTGATCATGTCCATTCTTTCTGTGGGTTTTGCCCTACAGAAGAATAAACACCTAATTTGCTCAAATTATTCCCGAGTTAGATGAAATTTGCCAAAAACGCCTCAAATCAGGCTAAAATGTGAGCATGAGCCCAGACATTATTACCTCTAGTGCCGTTGATCTAGTCATCTTCACGGTGGTTGATGCCAAATCCCTCTCAGAGAGGCTTTGGGATGACTCCCTTGTTTCCCTTGGTAGATACAACTCCAAGAACAGTTCGGGTCTCTCCCTCTTTGTGGTGACCATCCCAGCGGATCACGAGAAGTATCCGAACATATCCAGATCCAGAGTTCTACCAGGTGGCTACTTATATAAAGATGAAACTTTGCTTGAATCTTCCCGAAGAATTGCAAAAGAAAAGCTTGGTTTAGACCTTTCAACCAAAATCAGGCAGCTGGGTACATTCGATGAACCAAACAGAGACCCGAATGGCCGAGTTATCTCATTTGCCTACTGGGGAATGGTTGATTTTGAACACATCAGAAAATACTTGGGTGGCAGAGAGCAAATTGGCTTAGAGCTCGTCAACTCATCCCAATACATGGACGTGTTTGAGAAGGAAACAGGTTCTCTAGAACAATTCGATGGCGTTTGCCGCTTTGGTAACCGAACCATGCCATCACCAAGTGCATATAGAGGTCACAGAAAGACTCTCACAACGAATCTTCCAGAAGGAAGAATCCTTGGTTTAGACCACGACGACATGGTCTTCTATGCCTGGAGAAAACTAAGACATGCTTTCGCGGGTCGTCTAGACCCATTCCAATTCCTAGGTCTAAACCCACTAGGTTCAGAATTCCGCCTTAGTGAACTACAAGACTTTACCGAAGTCTGTAGAGGAGAGAGAATTCAGCGAGATCTCTTCAGAAGACAAATGCAATCGCCAGACACATATCTAATTCAGACTGGCAAGACTGATAGAAGCAAAGCAGGCAAGCCAGCTAAGTTATACAGTCCAATAAAGTTTTCACCCGAAGGGCAATCAGAAAACTAGATTGTATTTTCGATAGCGAACAATTCCGATAAACCAAAAACAGATCTAACTGGATAACTCAAATACTCTGACCACTCTGCAAGTCTTGGTTCTCTCCATACGTAGTCATCTGCTACTTGAGCCAAGCAAGCCCAATAGAAGACCGTTACTAGATCAATAGTGAGGAAGTTCTGAGTCTCATCTTCATAAACTCTGCCAAGAATTCTTCTTAGCAGCTGTGGCACTTGAGCTAAGCCATATTCATGCAAAGTATCCAGCACCAAGAGCTCAACCTGATGGGCTCTCTTGGCATTCCAGATAGGCGAAGCATCGGACCTGTGGAGCATGCTGGTTATAGCTAATGCTTTCCTGAAAGTTGCAGAGTCCATCGCTAGAAGCAATCCTTCAAAGCGTTCTAACTCATAACCTGCAAACCTGAGGTCCAAGATGTCCGGGTAGTAAAGAATTCCCACCAAGCTGGCTCTACCAGCAGGCGGGTTTAGCCTTACCTGGTCTTCTTGAGAGTCATCGAAATCTTGCACACGTCTATTGTCCTAGGTCTCCGCTAGTGTTTCTAGCAAGTGGTGGAAAAGATGCCATTCGAGAACACTTGTGTTTACCTAGAGAGTAAGGGTTGGTAGTAAGGCGATGAAAGCACTTCTTAAGGGATTCTTTGGAGTATTTGCAGTATTTTTGGGGCTTGGTTTCTTTATTGAGAATCCAGCAGTATTTTGGACTCTTCTCGTTCTTCTAGTAGTTGTCTTCGGTCTAGTGATCTTTAGTGGAACTAGAAAGACAACCCTCAATGACCCTGAGAGGGCAAAGAGACGCAACACAGCCTTCAGCAGACAGGGCGGTATTTCAGAAGGTGACATAGTCCATCACCATAAACCAAACGGAAGACCTTTCGACGACGAAGGCAATCCCGGATCACTTCTAGGAGCAGCGGCTGTAGGTGCAGCGGCTGCATACATCTTGAAGCCTGATGCAAAAGAAGCAGCTCCAGTGGTTGAGCCTGATCCGGAAATAGAGAATGCTGCGGCGATGTATTACGAGGGTAATGATTCTTACAACGATGAAGAGGGCGAGTATTAGCCAAGCATGTCATGCAACACGATAGTTGCATCACGAGCTGGACCAACACCAATTGCAGAGATGCGGCAGTTGCTCATCTTCTCGATAGCTCTTACATAATCCTGAGCATTCTTAGGTAGCTCTTCAAATGTTCTGCAGCCTGTGATGTCCTCTTCCCAACCTGGGAAGTTTTCATAAATTGGCTTTGCGTGGTGGAAATCAGATTGTGAAACAGGAACTTCTTCCACTCTCTTGCCATCTACCTCGTAAGCAACACAAACAGGGATTTCTTTGATGCCCGTTAGAACATCTAGCTTGGTAAGAACAAAGTCAGTAAGTCCGTTGATGCGAGCTGAGTAGCGAGCAATAGGAGCGTCATACCAACCACAGCGACGTGGGCGTCCTGTAGTTGTTCCAAACTCGTGGCCAGTCTTACGAAGTAGCTCGCCCCATTCATCAAATAGTTCTGTAGGGAAAGGTCCTGCACCAACACGTGTTGTGTAAGCCTTAACAATTCCAATTACGTTCTGGAAAAGACCAGGACCAATACCAGATCCAGTTGCAGCTCCACCAGCAGTTGCGTTTGAAGAAGTTACGAATGGGTATGTTCCGTGGTCAACGTCAAGCATTGTTGCCTGTCCACCTTCGAACAGAACATTCTTGCCAGCTTCGATAGCTTGGTGTAATTCAAGTGCTGTGTCAGCAACCATCGGGCGAAGACGTTCTGTGTAAGAAAGTAATTCTGCAACAACTTCTTCAACTCGAATAGCAGCTCGGTTATAAACCTTTGACAGTAGCTGGTTCTTTTGAACTAGAGCAGCCTCAACTTTTTGGCGAAGGATTGATTCGTCGAACAAGTCCTGAATACGAATACCAACTCGGTTGATCTTGTCTGCATAGGTTGGACCAATACCGCGACCGGTAGTTCCAATTGCACGCTTACCTAAGAAACGTTCTGTGGTCTTATCTAGTGACACGTGATAAGGCGTAATGACGTGGGCGTTAGCTGAAACTCGTAGACGGCTAGTGTCAATGCCACGAGCATTTAGAGCATCTAGTTCTTCAAACAGAACGTGTAGGTCGATAACCACACCATTTGAGATAACTGGGATTACACCAGGGGTCAAAATACCTGAAGGTAGTAGGTGAAGTGCGTATTTTTCATTGCCAATGACAACTGTGTGACCTGCGTTGTTACCACCGTTGAACTTGACCACATATTGAATGTGTTCAGCTAACAGGTCAGTAGCCTTGCCTTTGCCCTCATCGCCCCACTGAGCTCCTACAATCACAAAAGCAGGCATGGCAATCTCGTTTCTGTTTGCGGTTTCAAGATTCTGTGCTCTTCAAGCACCCCTCAAGTTTAGCCGAAGACGTGTTGCTGAACCCATGCGTGCATGGTTATAGCGGCAGCAGCTGAGGCGTTGATGGACCTAGTTGAGCCGAACTGGGTTATCTCTAGGACTACATCGCTTGCTTCTATGGCTTGCTCGCTTAGGCCTGGGCCTTCTTTCCTAAATAGGAATACACAGGACTCAGGGAGCTTATAGGTCTCTATCTTCTTGCATCCTGGAACGTTGTCTATGGCAATGATTGGTAGATTCTCCTGCTTAGCCCAGGCCAGGAACTCTTCTACTGTTTCATGGTGTCTGATGTGTTGATACCTGTCGGTAACCATCGCTCCACGTCTATTCCAACGCTTGTTGCC
>JACCDN010656528.1_pt1 | contig 11962 bp, 11 predicted proteins | sample 7441691 | NCBI WGS metagenome assembly JACCDN01 (sample SAMN15323439, study PRJNA562643) | freshwater metagenome | isolation source: river surface water | place: USA:Blue River Watershed | collected 2017-08-16
CTGCCCCTCTCTTGCGAGACAAACAACTGGTTAGTAATTAGAACTATACGGCAGGTGCCTGACAATCAACAATAGATCTGGCACAAGTGTGAATAAATACTTATCCACAACACCAATACCTAGCCCCGCCCTAAATACCACTCCACGGTTTCAGCCAACCGCTCTTCAAAATTGCCGTGCTTTGGCTTCCAGCCAAGCTCTGCCTCAGTCGCCGATGCATCAATTGCATAACGCAGATCATGCCCCGGCCGATCCGCCACAAACTCAATAAAATCCTCAGGCCGCCCCATGATCCGCAGCAACGCCCGCACAACTTCCAAATTAGATCGCTGATTGTCCGCACCCAGCAAATAGGTACGCCCAACCACTCCGCGCTCCAAAATCGCCCAAACCCCATCATTGTGGTCATCCACGTGAATCCAGTCCCGCACATTCGCCCCATTGCCGTACAACTCAGGCTTCTTACCCGCAACAATCAGCCCAATCATTCGGGGGATCAACTTTTCCTCATGCTGATACGGCCCAAAGTTATTCGAACAGTTTGAAATCGTAGCCTTCAGCCCAAATGAGCGCACCCAGGCCCTAACCAACAAGTCGCTTGCCGCCTTAGACGACGAATAAGGCGATGACGGGTTGTAAGGGGTCTCAGCCGTGAATTTTTCTGACCCCGATAGTGGCAAATCCCCAAAAACCTCATCGGTAGATATGTGGTGAAACTTCACATCGTGCTTCACACAAGCCTGAATCAACTCGTAGGTTCCAAGAATGTTGGTATCAATAAAAGGCTTAGGTGACTTCAAAGAGTTGTCGTTGTGGCTCTCGGCCGCAAAGTGAACCACCTGGTTCACGCCAGCTACCAGCGAGTCAACCAAAGCTGAATCAACAATGCTGCCCTCAACAAATTCGTACTTGCCTTCAAGTCCAGACAAATTTCTCAAGGAGCCCGCGTATGTCAATGCATCAAGCACAACCACAGAAACACCAGGTCGAGTCTCAAGGGTGCGGCGCACAAAGTTAGAGCCAATAAAGCCCGCTCCGCCTGTAACCAGAATTCTCATTGGTGCGTCCTCCTACCCCTAAAGTAGGCTAGCAGTCATGAAGGGCATCATTCTGGCTGGGGGATCAGGCACGCGCCTAGCTCCGCTGACCCTTCCAACTTCAAAGCAATTGCTTCCGGTTTACGACAAACCAATGATCTACTACCCGCTCAGCACCCTGATGTTGGCTGGCGTTCGAGAGATCTTGGTAATAACTACCCCACACGAACAGAACCAGTTCAAGCGTCTACTCGGCGATGGCTCCCAATGGGGAATCTCAATTTCTTATGCAATCCAAGAAAAACCAGAAGGCTTAGCCCAGGCTCTGCTGATTGGTGAATCATTTATTGGCACCAATTCAGTTGCACTAATTCTTGGCGACAACATTTTTTACGGATCCGGCATGGGCACGGCCCTCAAGTCGATGTCTGGTCGTCAGGGTGCGACCGTTTTTGCCTACGAGGTACCTAACCCCCAGGATTACGGTGTAATCGAGTTTGATGCAGCAGGCAAGGCAATCAGCATCGAGGAAAAACCAAAGTCCCCGAAAAGCAATTATGTAATACCTGGTTTGTATTTCTACGACAACCAAGTCGTTGAACTTGCAAAATCTCTGAATCCATCCTCCCGTGGCGAACTAGAAATTACTGATCTTCATAACCTGTACTTGTCGAACAACCAACTCAATGTTGAGGTACTCGACTCAACCAAAACCTGGCTTGATACCGGCACAATAGACTCTTTGCACCTCGCTGCTGAAGGCGTTAGAAGAATTGAAAAAGAAATTGGTCGAAAGATAAATGTTCCAGAAGAAGTTTCTTGGCGCCTTGGTTTAATTTCGAGTGAGCAACTTGTAAATGAAGCGGGCAAATATGGCAAGTCTGGTTACGGCGACTACCTTCGGGCCTTAGTCAGTTAGAAACTCTGCCAGCACCTCGGGTGCAGCCACGAACCAACGTTCTTCCCAATGGGAAATAACTGGGCCTTTAGTATCCAAATTATTAAGCACTGAATATTTGGGTCTTTTTGCCTGAGTAGGAAATTCATCACTTGGAACTGGCTCTATGAGAAGATTCCAATCGAGCCCTAAGGATGCTGCCACGCATTTTGCAAAGTTAAACCAACTCGTGCTACCAGATGAAACCGCGTGAACAATTTTTTCGCCGAAGTCATTTACTCCGTGCGCATAAACGACTTCAGCTAAGTCACGAGTCCAGGTTGGAGAACCAATCTGATCATTCACAACCTTCACAGCGCCCGTCTCAAGTAACTTTGCTGCGATAGTCTTGGCGAAATTTTTGCCGTGGGATCCGTATAACCATGATGTTCTGAAAATTGTGTAATTCGCATCAGATTGAGCAACTAACTGTTCGCCCAACTCCTTGGATTTTCCATAAACGCTTTGTGGGTTAGTCACTGCGCTAGTGCTAATAGGAGTAACAGACTCACCATCAAATACATAGTCCGTCGAAATGTGAAAAAACTTGGCTCCAAGAATTGCAGCAACTTCTGCTAACTTGCCTGCGTAAATTCCGTTTACGGTATTTGCCTCATAAAGCCCGGACTCGGCTTTATCTACAGCCGTATATCCGATCGCATTCACAAGTACATCGGCTGGCCCAATTTGCTGCGCCAGTGATTCTGGAAATTCATCCAAATTCAAATTTGACCTATTGAATCCAGAAATCAATTCGCCCTTAGCCTCAAGGTAAGCCACCATTTCGGAACCAAAGAGCCCTTTGTCACCAATGACTACCCAGCGCATAAATTCCCCTTGTTCGGCTAGCCTTGATTTTATGCCATTCCAAGAAATGAAGATCAAAGGTGCCTGGATCCACACCCCTATACGTCACAATGACGAACGCGGGCACTTTGAAGAGCAGTTTAAGATCTCGCAAATTGAATCGGAGCTTGGCCGCTCATTCGTTGTGAAGCAAGTGAACCAAAGCGTTTCTAATAAAGGTGTGATTCGCGGAATCCATTACACAGACAGCCCTGAAGGTCAGGCCAAATATGTCTCCTGCCCTAAAGGTGCAATCTGGGATGTCGTCGTTGACCTTCGTAAAGACTCGCCAACTTATGGCCAGTGGGATGCAACTGAACTCTCTGCCGAAAACGGATTGAGCGTATTCGTTTCTGAAGGCCTAGGACACGCCATTCTTAGCCTTAAAGATGGGTCGGTAGCCAACTACCTCTGCACATCTGAGTACGCACCGGACGCAGATAGAACTATCAATCCGTTGTCTGCAAAATTAGCAATCGCTTTTGAGTCTTCAGGAATTACTGAATTCAGTTTGAGTGAGAAAGATTCTGAAGCTGCCGACTTTTAACCAAAGTATGCTGGCACAACTTCAGCAACTGGTCCATCCATTTTGATTTGACCGTGTTCAAGCCAAATAGCTCGATTACACACTGATTCCACTAACTCACGCGAATGCGTTGCAATAGACAGGATCTTTGTGCCCGACACGAGATCGCGAAGGCGATCCTCAGCCTTGTGCTGAAAGTCTGCATCTCCTACAGATAGCCATTCATCCATCAAAAGAATTTCAGGTCGCACAACGGTAGAAACTGCAAATGCTAAACGCAGGTGCATTCCAGAAGAATAAGTACGAACAGGCATTTCCATAAAGTCACCCAGCTCGGCAAATTCAACTATCTCCGCATACTTGTCAGAAATCTCTTGCTTGGTAAGGCCAAGCAATTGACCGCGAATGTATACATTCTCGCGACCAGTCGCCTCTGGGTTAATCCCCAAACTGATGTCAATTAGCGAACCAATCTCACCAACAATTTCCGCAGTGCCTTTGGTGGGTGCATAAACCCGGCCAAGTGCACGCAGCATTGTTGACTTACCAGCGCCGTTGTGACCAAGCAAAGCGACCTTGTCGCCTTCGCGAAGAGAGAATGAAACGTCCGTTAGTGCTTTTACAAGAACGCGCCCATTTGGGTCAGCATCAAGCTTTCCGCCGGTAGCGACTTTCAAAATACTTGAAGTTAGTGATCGTCCTGTCGCGTTAAAGATAGGAAATTCAATTGATACATTTTCAAAAGTAATGTGTGCCATATAATTACACCCAGTACGCAATCATGTTTCGATACTTCTTATACGCAACCAACGTGATTACCCAGCCAATACCGGCAGAAAGCAAAGCAAGCCCCCAGTTTTCCCATGTTGGCCACTGCCCCATAATTGGTAATCGCACAATCTGTAGCCAGTGATACATAGGGTTTAGGCCTAGCAACAAGTGCGCAAGATAGTTATTTTCAATTAGCTTTGGGTACCACATAACAGGGGTCACATAGAAAGCAATAGTCATTACTGAAGCAACTATGGGTGGCATGTCTCTAAATCGTGAACTCATCATTCCAAGGAGCCAAACGACCCAACCAATGTTGAGCACCAGAATCACTAGACCGGGAATTAAGCCGATAAGTGTCCAACCGGGAAAACGCCAAAAAACCAACAGGACTATAGGCAAAATAACCAAGTTGTGACCGGCAGAAACTAGGTTCCTCCAAACCGTCCGCACTACATATTGATAGTGAGGCACATTTAGCTGCTTGATCATCGCCTCGGAGGAAATAAAGGTCAAGCAACCGTCATTTATTGACGCCGAGATTAGGCCCCAAAAAATGATGCTCGCCGCCAAGAACGGAAGGTATTCAGCAACTTCAGTCTTGAAAATCAATCCGAAGACTAATCCCATCGTGACTATTTGAACAGCCATGCCGATTGTCAGCCAAAATGGTCCGACGGCTGACCGACGGTACGCCTGTCGGGAGTCCTGCCACCCAAGCATGAAGCCTATTTGATGAAGTTGCCGATACTCTACTGCGCTCGCCATGACTGCCTTTTTAGTTTCATCACAATACTAAATGTTTCGAGATTGAGAATTGAGAAAACATAAAGGCCCAAAGGTACAGCACATCTGATGAATATCCTCATGCGCTGAATATTAGACCCGGGACCTGAAATGAGATCTGTGACTTCCTGCATAGCAAGGTCGTGTCTTTTCCAAAGATAAACCTCACTACTAGAAAGTGGCTTTAGGTTTGATCGAATGTTTACCACCGCCGCATCCACCCGGCAAAAAGCTATGCTTTGACTCGCGCGGATTGCCATTCTCATTAGGATGTGATCCTCTGCGAAGAAAGGCCCAAAGGAGATTAGGCGCTGGATTGGCATTGCCCTAAGGACAGCAGAACTATAAAGGACGCCACTAATGGGAACAAAGTTGCGCGTCCCTAGCGAAAGGGCTACTAACCGATTTGAGGTCGTTACTTGCTCTTTTCTTTCTGTGTTCATAACCAAGTTGACTGGCAAAAAAACCAAATCAGGCTGATCAATTCCCAGAGTAACAGCGAGTTCCGTCCAGTCTCGTTCAGCGATAGAGTCATCGTCGTCCAAAAAAATTGCGTAATCACTATTAATCAGATTGAACGAGCTCCACAAAAGAAAACAGCGTGTATCGCCAGTTGGAGCACCTGGGATATAGCGAATAGCGGTTTTTTTGGGTAGCCGCATCATTTGAAATTCAGGGCTATCAGTAACAAACAGAAGAGAAATGTCCGTCGTTGGGTTTTGAACAGTCAATTTGATGAACGACTCGGTCAGCAAAGAAATGCTGCTTTCTCTCTTCCCCTGGGTTCTAACAACAATCGTTATAGATTTGGCCTGAGCCATTCCTCGGTTCTGCTTTACTCTAGCCAAGGGAGTGTCCCGACTGAGTTATTATGCGCATTTAGAGATCCCTGCTTCTTAACTCTGATGCAATGAACTGTCCCTGGGACAGATTCGTGCTTAATCCCCTTACCAATCGTCGCTATGTTCCAGGACCAATCTTCTATACCCAACGCGAGTGATCTATTATTTGGCTTGTAAGGGGTCGCCTTGAATGTAGCTCTACTTGCTAAACAGTGCGCGGTCCAAAAATTTAGCAATTTGGATAAGTGTTCAGAGTTAGACGTGTTGCCATCTTGATACACAACGAAGTGGCTTCTTGCGAATGGGGATGCCCCGCGAGCAAATGGCAGGTCTAAGTCGCTTTCGTAGAAGTAGAAAGCTACCTCTGGATGAAAAATTGTGTTTGGACTCAAAACTGCTTTTTTTAGGGCGCTAACTAACCAATTTTCTGACCAAAGATCATCTCCGTCGAGAATCGCAACGAACTCACCCGTCGATTTCTCGACTAAGAAGTTTCTTGCTTCCCCGGGATTTCCAAAATTGGTCTCATAAATAATTGATGAGCTGCCAAAGTTTTTACGAACCTCTTGAGTTGTTAGTTCATCGGCACTGTCCAATGCGATGAGGACTTCGTAATGGTTCTCTTGAGGAAGTCTGGCCTTCATCCGGGCCAAAGACTTTTCCGCTGCAGCCACATAGCTTCCCTCTGAATTGAATGTTAAAAGTATTGAGAGAATCATTTAAGAAATCATCCGTTTCAATCCCTCGGTGAAAGCCCCAGCGGAATTATTGTCGTTCACATTTTTAAATAGACCAACGAGAGAATCTTCTATTTGTAGCGAGTCTTGCTTTTCGAGATGGAGAATCGCATTGATAAAACCTGTTGCGACTTCCTTTCGATAAGTACTCAGGGGGACAAAGTGCACTTGATTTGAGTCGAATTGAATCGAGAGTGACCCAACGTCTGTGGAAATAATTGGAATGGCCTGGCATGCAGCCTCTAGAACGACGTTAGGGTTGCCTTCAAAAAGACTTGTGAAAATGAAGTAATCGTAAATACTAAAATCGATTTTAGATATGTGACTTTCACCGTGATAGATGATATTTCTTTTTCTTAACCCGAGCTGCCTAATCCCTTCAGTCTGGAGGGGCCCGAAAATATGAAATTCATAATCTAAAAGTTCATCGGCGAGGTTTGAAAGGATTTCTGTGCCCTTAAATTTTTCTACTCGAGAGATCCAAACCAATTTCTTTGTTTTTGCTCGACTACGTCTAATTTCAAGATTTTTTTGAAAAATTTCATTAGAAGGGATTTCAACTGATGCCGGTAAGCAATGCATTTTTCGATTCGTTGCATCGAAATTCTTTAACTTCGAAATTGTTACTGGATTGTCGCTTGCGAATTCCACGTGCTTGGGAAGGAACCGAGCGTAGCGCACTCCATATTGTGCGATAAACGAGTCGGTATCCATGCTGAAGAAATAAGCGTAGATGCGTGAAGTATTTGATAGCGCAGTGCCAAACCTAACAAGCATTTCTAGAGCCAATTCACTGTTGACTACAAATATTTCCTTAGGGCTGAGGGCATGAAGGAATCGAGCTAGATAATCCTCCTGGAGTTCAGTGGACGAATTAATGGAGGCCCATGTTCGAAGTGTGGCCTTGCCGTACCCCTCGAGGACAGTCCCAATCAAGTTGGCCGGGATGTAGGATTCGGGCAGTGTCGAAAGAACGAGGACTCGTTTATCAAATTTAGTGAGTGCACTCACAAGTGCCGCAGTGTATTTGTCAGCCCCTCCGATTACGAAATGTGGCACTAGCACCACGGAATCAAACTCGGACCTAAGCAAATTCACTGCTTCATCGGGAAAAAACCCTGAATTCCCCCAAACATCCGAAGAGAAGAAAATTGGCGCATTCTCGAAATTTGCCAGTCCGATCGATAGAACTGTGGGATCAAGCTTCGCCAGCTCTCTAATCTCATTCTGAATTAACGAAGACTTTGCTTTTGTCTCATCGTCTTTTACTCTCGCTTCATCATTACGCGAGCCTTGGAAGCTGAAGGCAATGCCTAGGCTTCTATTTGCTGAGAAAAATCTCCCTTTGGGTAAAAGGCGAAGTCCGCGAGCCCTCCCGCTAGATAAGTGGTGTATCAAGACCCCTAAGGAGCTCTGCTTTTGGGATAGTCCCGCTTGTGCCTTATAGCGACGAATCAAATAAGCCGCGCTTGCTCTAAAGAATTCGAACATCTTTCACCGCCGTTTCTTTTGAGGCTGAGAGAGTCGAAAAGACAATTAAGTCCACTATCTTCGCTCCATCAAATTCTTAAAGTCGATTTCGATTTTTGGTTTACAAACATCGCCACCTCTAAGGTACTCTTCCTTAGTTAGAACTTCGCTTAGGTCTAAATCTAGAGCCAACGCGGTCATAGACTTAGCAACTATTGGAACTGAGCCAGAGTAGATTCCAAATTCGTCGTAAGCCTGCGGCCTTATTTTGGAGTCGGTCCAGGAGGAAGTTTGTATCACGGCACAATCAACTTTTTGAGATTTGGTCACTTGCACCAAACTGCCATACTCGAATGAGTTTGGAAGGGCTATCGCTCCAGTTGTAATCACTCCCTTTGTAACTGCTAGGACAATCACTAATGGGACACCAACAATTTGGATTTTTTTACCCAAAGCGCTAACGAGGCCTTCTTGGTGCCTGACAAACACTCTCCAGATTGCTATAACCCCAAAGATTACTACGAGAGAATTTAATGCAACTGTCGAACGATATGATGCCCAGTTTTCTGAAGTGAGAAGATTCGGCGAGGATACAATAACTGCACAGATAGCCACAGCTAGGCAGTTCTTTAAGTCACTATTAAGCCGCTTTTTTTTCCAAAAATAGACCAGGGCCGCGAGAGCAACTGCAAGAAGTAAAGCGTCTATCACCTGAGGAACGACACTCCATGGAGTTAGAGCCTGGAAAACGGGGAACCTGACGAACCATAAAGTCTTCATTATCGCGTCGCCTGATAACTGAAATCTTGCGGCGTCTGACGGAAATATGTGTTGGCCAATTTGAAGGGATATAAAGGCGGTGATGAGAATAACAGAAGAAGCCCAGATTATTTCAATGAAAAATAATTTAAATTCTGTTTTATTTAAAACATATCTCAGAGTGATAAAAATTGGAAAAAGTAGTGCAGCTGGCACGTATATCACTGCCGCCAAAGCCAACAATATCGTGACGATTACTAGCTTGATTGCAGTAGTTCTTTTCGAGAAGCTCTGGTTCATCCAATATGCACAGAACGCAACTAATGCCAATGTAAAAGAAGTGGTCCAGTGCTGAGCCCAACTGGCGAACACGGAAAAACTAGATGACGAACCAATGACCCCGGAGATCACTAGAGCAACATTGTTTGGTAATCCTGAGTTTTTGAGAATGACAAAGAGTAGGCCTGTAAAAACGGATAAAAGTGCCACAGAAAGGAATCTCAATGCAACTAGATTTTCAACGGTTCCCGCTAAGGTAAAGCTCAAATCGTATGCCCAGGCGTTTAGTGGACGGCCGGCTGAAATAAGCAAATTAATCAACGCATTCTTATCACTTTTTACGTTCAAAAGAAATACATAGTCGTCCAAGAACCCGAATGTATTCAATAGGGAGCTCAAGGAACTAATTATCGGAACGATTATTGCTATTGCCAAGTAGAGATTCGATTTGGGTTTGGTCATTGTACGACAGTTCCGTCTTTGAGGATGATTTGAAACTTGGAGAACTTCCGATCTTTAGTGAATTGAGCCCCTTCAAGCCATACATTTATATATGAATCGATCAACTCTACTTTTTTTACTCTCCGGGATTCCCCGTCATTAAATATAATTGTTTCAGCATTCTTATAAGGAAGAAGGTTTTCTCTTTTTCGAGAAACAAAGAAGCCAGCTCTCGAATTGTTAAATCCCTCTGTCCAGTTTGCGTCTGTGAGCTGAACTGGAACTAAGCTCACCCCAAAAAATTGCTCGTAAATCGCCCGTTGGCTAGGTGAAAGCTTGACTTCACTTAGCGAACAACTGCTTAGGGCATCAAGATTGAAACCACCGATGGTCTTGATATCCAATTCGCGCAGTCCGTCGGCAAAAAATGGAAGTCTTACCACTTCCTCATTCGGTGAGATGGCCAGATAGGCATTCGAATCTCCGGCAAAGTTTATGTTGTTTTCAATCATTGCGTACGAACGGCGTCGTTGTAATTCAGGGTCTTGAACGATTTGAAGCTCATAGAGACCGGCTACTTCCGAGACGAAGACTACTTTTTTCTTATTCTGGTCTATCTTGCAGTCGATTGGTGAGTTGGTTATTTTTGATTTAACACTCGGGTCAAATTTCCACGAAATTGTATTTGGCGAAGTCTCACGCGGCGAGAATTTTAGAATCAGATTTTTGTAAAACCACCAGTTTGCCGAAAAATTCCAGCTAGTCCATGCGCTATCCATTGAAGGAGATGTTGTTATAACGTTCCCTCTATAGGAAGTTGCTATCTTTTCATACTCTTCTCGTTCGCTCCCTAAGGCATGAATTACAGAATCAACCCTTGTGCCTCCAGCCTCATATCTTCCCAGTGTGCTCGTAATGCCGAAGTATTCCTCAATGACGTCTTCGTGTAATGCGCTTTGTCGGAGGTTGGCAAATTCCACCGGCAGATACCCTCCAACAGTTGTGGAGTAAAAATATTCTTGATTTTCAGATAGGGCCTTTGCCTGATCTGAGTCCTTAATCGTCACCACTATGGCGAGAATTGCCAGGAGTGTGGCAACCGAACTTTGAAGTACTGCTCTGAGGGCTTCCCCCCTCATACCGCGACGAATGTACGCATAAATATATTTGACCCCTAGTGCGCATAGAAGAATGTAGGACCAAAATTTGAATGACCAAAAGTACCCCCCTGCGTGTCCACCAACGGTTGCGACTAGGCCACCCAAAAATGTAACCAGTCCAACCGATATCAGATGCGAATACGATTTTTTCTTTGAAATAAGGGCCCAGCCGATCAAGCCCAAAAGCACGACCAAACCTAACCAAACATTTTCATTTGTAAGTATCTTCGCCAAATCCAATACTGAAAAAACTCTTGTATCGCCTAGCCAAGGCCCGAAATACCAAAACTGTGTATTTGGTACGTCAAAAAAGTTGTATTTGATTATTGCGGCCGGGTTGCCAAAAGTGTAGAGGCTTGTTGTCGAGAACCAGGATGCAACAAAAGTGATCAGCAGTCGTAAGCTCATAGCATAGTTCCGGTTCACAATACTTGAGTAGAGGTGCTGAGTTAGGAAAACTAATGCCGTTGGAATTGCGTAATCGTTTGACCACATTGCTGTCACAATGCCGAGTGCGATAAGGGAGTAATAAGGGCGTCTTCTGTCAGATGAAAACCTTTGAAGCACAAAAATAACTGCTATAAAAACATAGGGCGCACTCGCTCTGACGGGTCTAAGGCTCCATCCGGGTTGTGAAGCAGATAGCACCGTCTCAATGAAATCATTGGCTCGTAAGACCTGCGGAATATATATTAAATCCGGAGTATAGAGCGCAAAAAGCAAGCAAGTAAAAACCAAGGTCGCAAGCATCGGAGTTCGTGTTCTTGGTGACGGGTTCAACTGCTTGAAAATGAAATAGACAATTCCCTGGAAAATAATTAGGGAAAGAAATTTCGCTGCTACAACAGAGGAAACTAGGTTTCCCCCAAAAACTATGAATGGTATAAAGACAGACAAAAGTGGGCCAGAACCTAGATATGGGATGAAATCCCTAGCAATGACGTCACCTTGTAGCAGCCTATTAAGGCCACTGAATGTTTGGAAAGCCCCATCTAGATGGTAAGTGGGGGCCACAGAAGAACCGGACTTGGCCAAAACTATGTCTGCGAAAAAAGAATTACCGCAAAGGAAATTGATGTCCGACGGGACTTAAGGAACTCCAAAACGTTCCCCTAAACATTTGGCGCCGAATTTAAAACACTTTGTGGAGATTAGGGGGGTCGAACCCCTGACCCCCTGCTTGCAAAGCAGGTGCTCTACCAACTGAGCTAAATCCCCGGGTCTTGGTGCACTTTGTTGCTAGGTTTCTACGTTTGGATCCCTTGTCTCAGTTGAGAAAGGCTTCCTGGTGGGCCTAGGAGGACTTGAACCTCCGACCTCTTCATTATCAGTGAAGCGCTCTAACCACCTGAGCTATAGGCCCGTAGAACC
>JACCDN010085724.1_pt1 | contig 11961 bp, 3 predicted proteins | sample 7441691 | NCBI WGS metagenome assembly JACCDN01 (sample SAMN15323439, study PRJNA562643) | freshwater metagenome | isolation source: river surface water | place: USA:Blue River Watershed | collected 2017-08-16
ACTCTTCTTTAAACTATCTATATCTATATTACTAGATAGCTTAAAAAACATTGGTATGTTATAAGCATTAGTCCCTTCTTCATATTTTTCAATAAACCATAAACGCTCTTGTGCAAACGATAATGTTTGTTCCTCTATATCTGTAATAGTAGCTTTATTTATTATTACATTATCTTCCCTGTTATGTTCTAAAAAACTCTTTATTTGAGATATTGTGTTATTTCTAAATATTGCAGATACTTCAATATTAGTATTTAGCTCTTGGTTTAATTTGCTAGTTAATTTTATAGCTAGAATACTATTGCCTCCTAATCTGAAAAAATCATCTTCAATACCTACTTTATCTTCTGGTATTTTTAGTATTTCTGCCCATATCTGGCATATCCTTCTTTCTATATTATTCCTAGGAGCTTTATATCTATCGTTTGTATATTCGGGAATAGGCAGAGCTTGCTTATTTAACTTGCCATTAATAGTTAATGGTATTTTATCTAGTCTTATAAATACCTTAGGTATCATGTAGTCTGCTAATTTAGTTCGTAAGTAATTTAATAATACTTCTTCTGGTATCTTTTCTTCTGATAGGTAATATCCAACTAAGTACTTATTGTCTTCAATATCATCCGCTTCTTCTCGTTCCTTAGCAATTACTACACTCTGGCTTATCCCAGCATAAGTTGATAAAACACTTTCTATCTCCCCTAGCTCTATCCTATATCCTCTAATCTTAACCTGGGAATCATTACGTCCTATATATTCCAAATTACCATCTGATAACCACCTTGCTAAATCTCCAGTTTTATAGAGCCTTGCGTTCTTATTTTGTAACCTTTCTTCACTTGTTTGAAATGGATTTGCTATGAACTTCTCTGCTGTGAGATCTGGTTTATTTAGGTAGCCACGAGCAAGGCCCACTCCTCCTATATAGAGTTCTCCTACGGCTCCTATTGGGAGAGGGGTTAAATTAGAGTCTAATATGTAGGCTTTATAGTTGTGGTATGGTTTTCCTAATGTTAAGATATTGTTAGGGTATACCTTATTATTAAATGCGCCTACTGTAGTCTCGGTTGGGCCATATTCATCATAAATTACTAGGTTAGTGTCAGATAGTTTATGTATGATAGAGGGATTTAACTTTTCTCCTCCTAGGATTACTTTATTTATTTTGGTAGGTAGAGACTCAATTAGTAATTCAAAGTAGCTTGGTACTAATTTAATTAGGTTGATATTATTTTTAATTAGATGCTTTTTATAGGATTCTAGGTCTTGTAATTGATTAGAATATATTACGATTTGGGCTCCTAAAGAGAGGCTACATATGGTAGTTGTAACAGTTAAATCGAATCCTATGTTTGTAGAAAAGTCAATTATGTCTAGGGAAGATATGGGGATATAGTTTTTAATATTATAGATATAATTTACTACTCCTTCGTGTTTTACTATAACTCCTTTAGGAGTCCCTGTAGTACCTGAGGTATATATTACGTAAGCTATGGAATTTTGGTTAGCTTCAGAAGGAGGGTTGTGGCTAGGTTGCTTACTGATCTTTTTCCAGTCTTCGTTTAAAGAGATAACTTGCGCAAAGCTTGCAGGGATCTTATCTTCTGTTTTGCTGTCTGTTAGAATTAAGCTTACGCTAGTATCTTCTAAAATAAATTTAAGCTGCTTTATTGGAATATCTGGGTTTAAAGGTACGTAAGCTGCGCCGGTTTTGAGAATAGCTAGTATTGCTACTAGCATATATTCACTCTTATCTAGACATAGCGCTACTAACATCTCTGATTCGATGTTATGAACCTCTATTAAGTAATGGGCTAGCTGATTTGCGCGATTACTTAGTTCCCTATAAGTTAGTCTAGATTCTCCATAAACTAGGGCTACTGCTTCTGGGGTCTTACTTACTTGCTTCTCAAAAAAGGCATGTATTGTCTTGTCATAAGGGAATGTAGTGTCTGTATTATTCCAAGTTGTTAGAACTAGCTCTTGCTTCTCTTTAGTAAGGTAGGTGAGATCTTGAAGATTTAGCTCTGGGTTTTGTAATATCTCACTGACTTGTTTGAGTATCTCTGTATAAGTTCCTATAAAACCTTTTATGGTATCTTCCTTGTATAGGCTTACTCTATAATTGAAAGAACCTCGTAGTATTCCAGTTTCATCACTATCATCTATAACAGTTTCTAAATCAAATCTAGCTATGCTATAGATATTAGTTCCACCTTCACTGTGATAATTAGTGATTATGTTTTCTTGCGAGCTTTGGTTATTGTTTGCGTTATTTACTCCTGCACCAAACCCCTGCACTTCAAACATAACCTGGAAGATTGGATGTCTGCTTAGATCTTTAGGAACCTTTAGTTCATCTACGAGTTTTTCGAAAGGAAGATCTTGGTGTATTTGGGCTTCTATTACTTCGGATCCTATCTTCTTGATGAAGTCTTCTAGTTTAATATTAGAGGTCGAATCTACATGCACCCTGAAAGACATAGTATTTACAAATAATCCTATTAGATGCTCTACCTGTAAATAGTGCCTATTTGCAACTGTTGTACCTATTACAATATCATATTGACCAGTATAGGCTTTAAGCATTAGGTAATAAGCTGAAAGAAGAAGGCTATATAAACTTATCCCAAGTTTTTTAGCTACTTCTCTTAAAGAGTTAGATAATGCACTATCAAGCTTAAACTGCACATTCTTTCCTTTATAGTCTATCTCAAGAGGTCTTAGATAATCAGTAGCTAGATTTAGAGTCTCATATCCTTCTAATTTATTCTTCCAGTAGGATAGTTGCTTATCTAATACTTCTCCTGTTAAATAACTTCTTTGCCAGAACGCAAAATCTTTATACTGAATAGAGAGAGTAGGAAGATTTAACTTGTTTGAAGATGATTCTCCAGCACTATAGTATCTATAATACTCTTTTAGCTCACTTAAGAAGATATCTATACTCCATCCATCAAAGGCTATATGGTGAATGATAAAAATTAAATAATTGGTATTGTCAATTTTATTGTTATATAAAGTTAATCTGATTGGATACTGATTTTCTAAGTCAAATACCTGATTGAACATATTCGAAATTGCTCTATCTAATTCATTATAGTTCTCTACTATTAGATAATTTATTAATAATGGTTTTATATTCAGATCCTCAGTTAATAAATAATTATTTCCCTCATCATCTGTTTTGATCAAACTTCTTAATATCTCATGTCGATTCATAATGCTAAGCAAGCTATCTTTTAAAAGATCAATATTCACATGTTCATTGATTTTAAATAAAAAAGGAATATGGTAGATGTGGCTACTATTTTCATATTTTTCTATAAATAGCAACCTTTCTTGAGCAAAAGATAACTTCTGCTCTTTAATATTAGGATATTTGCTAATAACTAATAAGTTTTTTATACTTTTATTATCTGGTATAGCAATGATTTGATATAAATCAGAAATCGTTGGGTGTTGATACAACTCTGATATTAGTAAAGGAAATTTTAGCTGATCTCTAACTCGTGAGATTAATTTTAAAGCTAATAATGAATTTCCACCTGATTCAAAAAAATTGCTGTGTTTGTTGATGTTTCTACTTTTAAATAAACTTTGCCATATTGATAATAAGACTGAAATAATATCCGTGTCTTTTGGTATATTTGTATCTTTCTCAATAGGTGCTAGTTTAGGCAGAGAATCATAATCAATCTTATTATTATGAGTTAATGGCATTCTTTCTAATTTAACATAAATTGAAGGTAGCATATAGTCAGGCAAATAACCCTTTAAATGACTTCGTAATTCGTCATTTTCGAGGTTTTCACTATTGCTAGTATAGTACGCAGTTAACCATTCCAAATCATTATCATTGTCCCTTATTTTTGCAACCGCTACAGAGGTAAGTTGATCATGTTGTAACAGGATATTTTCAATTTCACCAAGCTCTATCCTATGTCCATTGTATTTAATTTGTCGATCATTTCTACCAAAGCATATTAAATTTTTATTATGAATTCGACCAATATCACCTGTTTTATAAACGAGCATCATACTGCCATTTATAGAAATGTGAACAAATTGTTCTTTATCTAGGTCTGACCGATTAACGTACCCCGCAGCTAAACATACTCCACCGATGCAAATTTCACCGTTCTCACCTTTCTTTACGACTTCATGGTTTTCGTTTATAATATAAAAGCTTAAATTATTTAGGGGTGTTCCTATAGGTATGACTGCGTCATGCGAAATCTGTTTTATTAGATAAATAGAAGCCCATACTGTTGCTTCAGTTGGGCCATAGACATTCCAAACTTTTTTACTAATAGCGATAATTTTCCGAGCCATTGCTGGATACAGTGGCTCGCCTCCAGCGATAGCTTTTAGATTGTTTGCGCCTCTCCAACCATATTCAATTAACATTTGCCAAAACGATGGGGTTGCTTGTACTACAGTAATATTCTGATTATTTATATAGCCTAATAGTTTGTTACTATCATAACGTAAGTTATAAGGCACAATGACTACTCTGGCACCGATCATTAATGGCAAGAATATCTCCAGAATAGCTATATCAAAGCTAATAGTAGTGTGCATCAAGAATGCATCTTTAGTTGTAACCTCTATTTCATCTTTCATACTTAAAAGGAAATTTATGACAGCATCTGACCTTATTTTAACTCCCTTGGGCTTACCAGATGAACCTGATGTATAAATAATATAAGCTAATGCGTTTGCTAAAAATGGAACTCCCTGTGGTAGCACTTTATAACATGAACTATTTTCTATTGTTAATATTGTCTCAACTTGCTTTTTGATTTTTTTAGTTAGATCTTGAGTGGTTATAATTATTTTTAATTTACTATCATCAATAATGTACTTTAACCTGTTTTCAGGATAATTAACATCTAAAGGAATATATGTAGCAGCTACTTTTAAAACACTAAGTATTGCTATAACAAGCTGAATTGAGTGCTCAATAAAAATTCCAACTATATCTCCAGACTTAATCCCTTTTTCAAATAACATATTTGAGGTTTTCCCAATACATTCAAGTAATTGGGAATAAGTTATTGATTCATCCATACATGTTATAGCGATTTCGTTACTATAACTAGAAAATTTGTGCATAATAAATTCAGCCAAGTTCATGGCTGAATTTAGGTCGCAATAAGGTTTTAAATTACCATAAAGTACAGATAAAGAAATGTATGAATCGCTTTCTCTAGTCAATAAGGCATCGGTTGTTCGCTCAACTTGCAGACAAGTGGTTTTTAAATTTGTTAACTGAGATATATGTTTATCAGCTATTGAGTTTATTAATTCTGATGATTCTAATAATAAACTGGACCTTGATGCTGAATTAGCATCAGCCAAAACATCATTTAATTGGCTTCCTAAGTACTTTATTAATGTAGCTTTTGTATTATCTTGAATATCAGATGATACTTGCGTCACAGCAAGTAAAAATTGGCACGTTGAGATTTTACCAAGTAAATAAAAAAACCAATATTCATACTTATTATTGTTTGCATTAGAGCTCTTACTGGCCAAATAGTCTTGATATGCGATGCTACTGAGTGTTCTTAATTGCTCTGAATATCCTAAGGCCTTTAGGTGCTTAATGAAAAACTCATGTATTTCTTCGCTAGTGTATATTAGTACAGACCCAATATGAGAATTTAACGCTTCATTAGCACCCTCGCTAAGCTTAAAAGATCTCGCATCTCTAAAAATTTGAGAAACGAAATTTTGCTCCATATATCCCCTTCCGCCCAATACTTGCAATGCACAATCTGCAGAATAATTAACTAAATCTGATCCAAAGATTTTTAACATCATTAAAATTTCCGAGGGAACTTTACAATTCGTGTCGAACAGTGTAATTAGCTTCTTGATAGCAATTTCTAAAGCTAGAATTTTTAAACTAATATTACCAATAGTATTCGTAGTAACAGGATTATCAAATAAAAGACCCGTTGATATTGTTCTATTTTTAGCGTAATTTATGAGCAATTGCAGGCAACGCTTACTTGCTCCCAATGACTTGATCCCCATCAGGAGTCTTGACCGATCAAGAGTTTCATTGGCAATAATTAACCCATCATTCCTAGTGCCTAAAAGTTCCTCTTCAGTTACAATGGCGTTATTAAAGCTAATTTCATTTTGTATCATGGCTTTTAATCCCATAGTATAGGATTCTTTTCCAATTCTAACACCGCTAGTATCTGTAGGTATTGCAAAAGCAGCAAATTTTTGTTGTACACCATCTAAAGAGGATTTACAGAACGTAACAACGATTGAGGCCCACGCTCCCGAATCAACCCATATCTTTTTTCCATCAATTAACCAAGTATTATTAGGTTCATGTTTAGCTATCGTTTCAAGTGCATAAACATATGAACCAGCACATTCTTCAGTGAGAGCAAATGCTGCTAGCCCGCGCCCCCGAGATAAATCAGGTAAATACCTGTTCTTTAATGTTTCTGTACCATAATTTGCGATTGCATAAACACCATTTGTATGAGTAGTTATAATCGTGGCTAAGGAAAGATTGATTGATGCTAATTTTTCAATAATTTTAGCAGTATCATAAAAACTTAAGCCTAAACCACCATATTTTCTATCCACTTGTAACCCAAATAATCCACGCTTGCCAAACTCAAGTAATATATTAGGCGGGATAAGTCTTCTCTCATCAGCAAGCAAAAAATCATATTTATCTGATAAAGTTTCTAGCCAATCTAAAATAGATTTAACTATCGGGTTATCTTGTTTGAAATCATATTGCATCATATAGGTTCCAGTAAGGTTTAATTTAAATTAAATAATATTAATAATTTTTAAATCTAAATGTATATTTAATTATACTTATGTTTTGCTTATCATTTGACATATAACGCACTTTCTTGTCTACCAGATTTTAATTAAGCATTGATATTGATAAAGACCATTTTGTGAATCATTATAACTGGCTTTGTTGTGCAAATCAAATTTTTGTTATATTTCCCCATACACAGGAATATGAGATTAGCAGATGCGAATAGAAATTGGTTTGTCAATCTGAAACATTTTGTTTAGAAGGAGGAATTTTATTGCGATTTCATTTTTCATATTTTCAATACCCCTTGATAAGAACCGGCTGGAGTTATGATAGAAGATTAATGGAATGGACCTACCCAGATTCGATATTATAGCAGTGCGAAAGCAACTACATCAGATAGGCCATAGGTTTTAATATGAAGTTATCAGGAAAGCGTAGTGCGGGAAATTCGCATGCTGCGTTTGACGAGGCGGGGGGATGGAAACGGCGATAAAGAAACTACCGCACCATTGCTCGACCCTACCTGATCTAGAGATTAATACAAACTCCACACATTAAAAGTTCCTAAAATAGGGTATTGATACTTTTTTGTATTATGGGTGAATATTTCCTTGTAATATATTTCTGTATAAGATATTACTTAATGTAATTAATACTGATAACGCTTTCTAGGAATAAAAATAAGTGTAATATAATTTATTATTAGGAGACATAAATTTATGCAAAAAGAAAAAAGGTAAAACTCATTAATCTATTTTTGGGGTAATGTTTAGCTTATTTAAGGATAACATATACAGTTCACTTCTATAAGTAAAGCTAAAACTTATATTGGCCCAATACATTCAAACCTTGACTGGTAGACCGCTAACTATTTTAATATTTTTCTCTAGTTATGCATTTTTATTGAATAGACATTTTAATGTAAGACAAAGAATAAAGCAAGTTTTTATATTTATTTTATTTGTCTAGAGACGTATGAAATTGTTTTTACTTTCTAAGCGTAATGTAATAAGAAAAAGAGGATGTGTATGTCAAACGTATATTTAAAACCAAATGTAATTGCAGAGCCGTTAGTGTGGAATTGGTACGCATGGTCGTATTTAATACCCCCTGCCACAGCAGCAATGACATTAGTGGATCGATACATAAAAATTATGCAATCCTATATTCAAGCTCCACAAATTCATGCACAAGCGATGAAGAATCAAGAGTTAATGGGAGGACCGTTTATTGATTTAAAGGGTGAGAAAGTAGATGAAGTCAAGGCTTTACTTGAACAGATACAACATAATGCACAGCATTTTATTTCTCTTGCTACTGATATTAAAACCTTTGATCAACGACTTCAGCAAGAAGATGGAAATACTTTGGAAACTGTGTATACACAGTTACCTCCGTCTTTAAAAGGGATGGTTGAATTAGTATATGATTTAAGCCATCGTCCCTCTATTCGATTTATTGAACCCTTAATGTATCAAAAGCATTATGATCCATCTGGTCAATCAGTTGCGCTTTCAGTGGCTGAATCCGATTGGCGTCCATTTATTATGAGTACACCTGTTTTACGTAATAATTATCAAGTAGTTTTGAACATACCCTTTCATGATCAACGGTGGGATACATTATTTAAGATGCGGCATACTCCGCAACCTCTTGTTGAGGTCATAGAACAATTAGAAATTCCAGAAGAGAGTAAAGCGTTATTTTCCTCTTTTTTTACAACTAAGGCACCAGAACATTCTCAAGAGGTTGAGTATCATGGAGAAGGAGTACGAATCCGTTATTTTGGTCATGCCTGTTTGTTATTTCAAACATCAGAAGTATCTATCTTGCTAGATCCAATTATTAGCTACAAGGTAGAGAGTGACGTTCCACGATTTACGTTTGAAGACTTACCTGAGACAATTGACTATGTGTTGTTAACCCATAATCACCAAGATCATGTTTTGTTTGAAACCTTATTACAATTACGTCATAAGATTAAACATATTGTATGTCCTGCTAACAATAAAGGCTTCCTAGCCGACCCATCATTAAAGTTGATATTAGAAACAATCGGATTCTCATCTGTGCATTCGTTAGGCGAATTTGAAACGATAGATATTGCTAATGGACAGATTTTAGGACTTCCTTTCTTAGGTGAACATTCAGATTTAAATGTACATTCTAAAATTGCGCATCATGTGACGTTAAAAGAACGCAAATTCTTGCTAGCTGCGGATTCAAATAATTTAGATCCTGAGTTATATACAGAGATCTTTAAGAAGATAGGATCGATTGATATGTTGTTTGTGGGGATGGAATGTGATGGTGCTCCGCTGACATGGCTATATGGTCCTTTCCTTACATATCCAATTAAGCGTAAATATGATAATGCTCGAACGTTATCTGGTTCTAACTTTGAAAAAGCGTCATCGATTGTTGAGAAGTCTGGTTGTAAAGAAGCCTATGTCTATGCCATGGGAGGTGAGCCCTGGCTACACAATATTATGGCGCTGACGTATCAACCAGATTCCATACAAATTACCGAGTCTGACAAGTTTGTGCAAAAATGTCTAGAGAACAATATACCCTCAAAGCGCCTGTTTGCTCAAAATGAGTGGGTAGTTTAGAAGGGGTGTTTCAATTATAATAGTCATGAGTAAATTTAATAGTTAATTTTGTATAAATGAGCAAAAAACATAAGCAACATTTATCAGTATGATCCTGGATTAATTCAGTTAATAAATCAATGGAATGCAACGGGGGTTGAGTATCCAGAAGATCACACGGTGATTAATTTATTCAAGGAGCAGGTTGAGAAGAATCCAAACAGTGTGGTGGTTATGTTCAGAGAAGATGAGGTGACGCATGGGGAGTTAAACTCGCGAGCGAATCAGATGACGCATTATTTAAGATCATTGGGAGTAAAGGAAGAGACGTTAGTCGGGATTAGTCTAGAGCGGTCATTTGAGTTGATTGTGGGGATACTGGAGATCTTAAAAGCAGGGGGGCATATGTGCCGTTAGATCCGGAGTATCCAGAGAAGCGGTTACAGTTTATGTTGGAAGATACGCAAACTCCCGTATTGATCACGACACGGGATATTCAAGAGCGGAAGTACACGGGATATCGGGTAGGTAGGACGGTCTTGATAGATGATAAGGCAAGGAATCCTTCAAGAGCAATCAGAGGCAAATCCAACCTCCATTACGCAAGGGTATAACCTTGCTTATGTGATCTACACCTCTGGTTCTAAGCCCAGTGTCACGGAATGAACGACGGGCCGCCACTTTAATTTAAACAGGAAATTTCTTTATAACATTTTCATATTCTTTCTGAGCATCAGCTATTGACAATTTCGAATACATTTCCAAAGATTGCCTACTTTCATGCCCTGAATATGGCTGTATCAAGGCATCTTCGATACCCTGTTTTTTTAACCAGGTAAATAAAAAATGTCTTAATTTATGTGGCGAAATAGACTCCTTAATTCCGGCACTTTTAGTATACCCGGCTAAAATTTTTCTAATTCCTCTAGCTGTATATGGTTTCTTCCACGATGACTCAAATAAATATTTTGCTGCTTTTTTAACCATACTATTTGCATGTATTGCTAATACTTCTTTAAAATTAGTAGGAAACGGAACTATTCTATCTTTTTTACCTTTGCCTTCAGTAATCCTTATTTGGCACCTATCCATATCAATCTCATTCAATTTTATCTTCACTAATTCACTAACTCTAACCCCGGTGTATAATAATGTTTTAATTAGCACTACATGATTCATATTACGACTTTGCCAAGCTATATCATAGTATTTCTTTATTTCTTCTTCTGTAGGTACATAAGGCAGCTTCTTTGCCTTGCGTACGACTTCGATCTCAAGCTCGCGTCTTAAATGCCTAAAAAGTTCACGCAAGTAATTATAATCTGGATGTTCCTGTCTTAATGATTTCACAAATTGTTTAGCTTTCTGGCGCACAGGTGTACGTATTATACTGTCACTCATACTTGTACCCTTAGTATTTCCTTATATTCCTCTATTATTACTCTGGTATTTAAATCTAAAGGAAATAAACCGTACGGATTTATATGAGCATGTATTAGAGGTGTTAAAATTTTCTTACCTTCAGCTGTTAGGAGTATCTTCCTCCAAGTTGAATCCGATAAAACTTCTTGTATCATTAATGTGTTGATGTATACCATACACACTTGTAATAAGTGTAAACAAACAATAGCTAACTCTTGTTCATCACGATCATTGGTAGAAATTTCTCCTAATTTGCCATAAAATATAAATCCCATAATACTATTCATTCTTTCAACAATATTAAGAGCTTCATGAATTTCAATACGTAACTCTTCAGACATCAAGTAGCGGCATAAGGATATGGTTTTTTCAACCTTACCAATTTCACTAAGTACTTGATAAGCGGGATGATGATTATTATCTTTGTTCAGATGTTTGATCATTACATCTGGTTCTACCGTCCCAATCTTTAGGGCTACAGCATGTTTAACTGAGTCATGATAATGATTTTCAATGGTACGCCAGTTAATAGGAGATTTTAAAATTGCCTCTAAATTCTTAAATCTTCTTTTATCTTTTGCTTCGGGATAGTATAGCTTCTGGTTCTTGATCTTCCTCAACCTTGGCAATAAATCAAAACTCAAAAGATTACTAAAACCAAAACCTATAGTGCTCTGTCCATGAGTATCTACATAAGCCTCCTTCATATCCATTTTACTACAGTGATCAAGTACTCCCTTAATCATTGATCCAACTTCAGAAGAAGAGCAGGTTTTTAATTGAGAATAAATTAAGGCTGAGTTTTTATCTACGTGCCAGTAAATCATTACTCCACGACCACGATATCGTGTATGCCACTGCGTCATTAGGTTTTGATCCCAACTACTTACTTTTGTTGAATCACAAGCGTAGCCGGTAGTAGCTGTCCCCCAAATACTTGGATCCCTAATCTCTAAAATAGCATTATGATGTGGCTACAATAAACCGGACAGGTGAGTTAATATGAAGACAAAAGGAGTAACCAAATGTCCGAACAAAGACAAAAAATTTATTCTATGGAATTTAAGGAATCATCAGTAAAGCTAGCTATTGAATCAGCACAACCGATAGCACATACGGCAAGGGAACTAGGTATCA
>JACCDN010005199.1_pt1 | contig 11960 bp, 12 predicted proteins | sample 7441691 | NCBI WGS metagenome assembly JACCDN01 (sample SAMN15323439, study PRJNA562643) | freshwater metagenome | isolation source: river surface water | place: USA:Blue River Watershed | collected 2017-08-16
ACACTTACCTCATCCAAATGAGCATATAGTGTAGATAGAGTGCCTTTGTGAGCAATACGGACATAGTGACCGTAGCCTCCCCAAACCTTCTCTACCTGAGTCACAGTACCCTCAGTCATTGCTACCACCTCAGTTCCTCTAGGCGCCCTTAGGTCCACTCCAGGGTGGAGGCCATGGAACCCCTGGGACATGCCGAGCGTATCAGTTAAGGGGAACTCAAACGTACTATACGTAGACGTAGATACAGCGTCTGTTGATCCAGGCATAATCTCAACGCCAGAGTTAAAGTGGTAGTCAAAGGCGTGGGTAGGATAAGAGACTACTGATACAGCTAGTGCTAAACTAGCAAACTGCACTCCAACCAATCTTCGGAAGCGATGCCAGTCTAACAAGTTTTTGCTTGACCAATGTTTTTTCATATACCGAGGCTAATTAACCTCGCTTAAGTGACACATCCTACCAAAAAGTTGCTATTTGTCAACTAATTATAGGACTCTCGTCCAGATGTAGATAAAGCAATTACCAGAGGTGAATAAGTATATATATCAAAGTGTATCAGAATATACCGATTTACGGATTTACCAGTTTACGGATATACTAAATACATGAAGTCATTTGCAATCAATGGTTTTGGACGGATTGGCCGCTTAGCCGCCAGAGTCTGGTGGCAAAAGCACCTTGGGGACATTAATCTAGTTGCCATTAACACTTCTGGATCTATGGATATCGAGGGTTGGGCACATCTCCTAAAATACGACACCACTTATGGTCGCTTTGATGGTGAGATTGCATACGAAAAGTATCAGTCATCCAAAGAGGCAACCGACGAGGATCCATTAATTGGCCACTTAATCCTAGGCACCACTCACAAAATCCCAGTCTTCGCTCAGCGCGATCCCGCCAAGATCCCTTGGGGAAAATACGGGGTCGAAGTGGTTATCGAGAGTACGGGCGCCTTTACTTCTCAAGAAAAGGCTAGCCTGCACCTCCAAGGAGGCGCCAAGCAGGTTGTTCTCTCCGCACCAGCCAAAGGGGGAGGGGTCCCCACTAGCGTAATCGGCGTTAACGAGAAAGAGGTAGTCGAAGCTGATCGTAAAAATACTATCAGTGTTTTAAATAATGCCAGTTGTACCACCAACTGTGTGGCTCCAGTTGCCTGGGTCCTCCAGGATAGACTAGGGATAGCCAAAGCCGCCATGACTACCATCCATAGCTATACCGACGACCAAAACCTCCAGGATGCATCACACAAGGATTTGCGTCGTGCCAGGGCAGCTGCCCAGAACATGGTCCCAACTAGCACTGGCGCAGCCATTGCCACGACCGAGACCATTCCAGAGCTCAAAGGTCTCTTTGACGGGGTCTCAATCAGAGTTCCAACCATCACTGGGTCACTCACTGACTTTACGTTTGTCGTCAAAAGGACGACCACAAAAGAAGAGGTGAACAACATTCTACGCCAGGCTACCCTCGAGGACAGGTTTCACAATATCTTGGCCGTTACCGACGAGCCACTCGTATCTTCTGACATAGTGGGCAGGAGTGAGTCGGCCATAGTCGACCTAGATCTAACTCAGGTAATCGGAGGGGATTTGGTCAAAGTTTTTGCCTGGTATGACAACGAATGGGGTTACAGCAATCGCTTGGTCGAGACAGTGATAGATATCGCCAACGCCTAGTATCAGTTGTTTCAGCAATTCAGCAGGTCAGATTATTCAGCCGAAACAGCTGACATGCCGACAATACTGATAAACCGAATCGCTGGCAAGCTGAATATGAGGCCGAGATGGGATTTGCACCCATGAATCCGAGGTTTTGCAGACCTGGCCATTGACTACTCTGGTACTCGGCCGAATAACTTTTTCATTATACAGCAAACCCCCGGTTTCCCAGGGGTTCACTCTCTGACTATTTACTATTCGCTATAACCTATACACTATTTCTTTACCGCGATCTTCTTGGGCTTAGCCTCTTCAGCTTTTTTAAAGCTGATACTAATTACTCCATGCTCAACCTTGGCTTCTGGCTCAATGGATAGATCTATGTTTCCTGGGACCGCAACTCGGTAGGAGTAAGAGCGACTACTCTTCCTGTAGTACTTTTTATCCTCTTTTTCCTCGCTCTCTTCAGACCCAGTGATCGTTAGTATTCCTTTTTCAAAGGTTACGTCGACTTTGTCTGGGTTTACTCCGGCAACAGCTGCCTTAACTACCACCTCGTCTTTTGTCTCATAGACGTCTAGGTTGTCTGCTGCACTGGGCATAAAATCGTCATCATCCCAGACGTTTGGCCAGCGCAGTAGGGCACGTGTTGGGTCCCATCTAATTATTGTCATATGTTTTACCCTCCACCATGATTGAGATAATCTAGCAGTCTCATGGTTAGACTGCCAATAAGAATATAAAATAGGGGAGTTAGGTTGTCAAGAGCCTAAGATGATGGTCAACTGCCGTGGTAACATATAGTCATATGCTCAAGTTAATTGTGGTCATTATCTCTAGCTTAATCTTGTCAGGCTGCACAGTCAAAAACCTTTTTGTCAAAAAGCCTGCCGGTCTCGAGATCTCAACGAGCGCACCCGCCACAGTCTACCTCTCAGACAAAGAACTAGGCAAAACCCCTCTCAAAAATCAAAATATCGCACCCGGCACCTATACTCTCAGACTGATCCCAGATGACACGACTCTAACCCCTTATGAGGCCACAGTCGAGCTAGAGAGTTCGGCCTCAACCGTCCTCTCTCGCACTTTTGGCGAGACTGTCCTCGACAGTTTTGGCTATAGCCTTAACCTCGTCCCAGACAAGACCGGTCTCTCGACAATCTCGGTCGTCTCAGACCCTGACACGAGTAGCCTCACAATCGACGGAGTCCCCTCTGGTTTTACTCCACTGAGCAAGCGCGAGGTTAGTCCAGGTAACCACGAAATAATCGTCGGTACCCCAGGTTTTGCCGAGCAAAAAATCCCAATCATTGCGACTACTGGGTTTAACTTAGTCGTGAGCGTCAAACTCAAGAGTGAGCCCATTAACCTAACTATTCAGCAAGAATCGCCAAACCCAGAGCCCGCAGCTCCTGCAACCCCTGCCGCAAGCGCATCAATTGCTCTCTCTTCCCCCAAACCATCAACTGCTAAGCCATCCCCCGTAGCCTCTCCAACCAGGCCCTACGTAACCGTCAGTGACTCCGCTGATGTAGTATCGGCCGGGGGTCTCAACGTCAGAAAAGAGCCTAGTAGTAGTGGCGAAAGCCTAGGGCGAGCGAGCGTCGGCGAACACCTCAAATACCTAGGTGAAACCACGAGTGCAGGCTGGCACAAAATTGAGTTTGAAGGTAGTGTGGGCTACGTCTCTGCCAAATATGTAACGATCACCAAGTAGTCGGTGACTTACACCCCGTAGATCATCAGTAGTACCATGAGTCCCCAAACAACCACAGTACCAAGGAGGGTTTTATCGCTCATTAGCACCTTGTGTGGACTCTCACCCTCATTTTTTTCGTAGATCAGCTGCATATATCGCATGATCCCAAAGATAACTATTGGTACTGTTGCCATGAGCCACTTCTCCGCGACTAAAGTTCGAGGTAGTAGCGATAAGAGCTTGAGTACTTTGCCTTCTGCCTGAAAAGGTGGGTGTAAAAAAGTAAACAGGGCATAAGTGAGCCAGGTAGTATTAGCAAACATCGAAGTATATGCATCTAGGAGTGACGGCGTGTAATGGATCAAGCTACTCCTACTACTGCCCCCTTGCCCGGCCATAAGTGTCATCTCGCTCCTACGCTTACCCACCGCCAAGAATAGTGATGCCGAGATGACGGTTAGGAGGAACCACACATCCATGTGTGCATTTACCACAAAACTACCGGCATAAACCCTAAGTACAAAGCCAGCAGCTATCACAAACACGTCTACGATCGGGATCGCTTTCCACCAGAGCGAATATAAGACGTTCAACATAAAGTAACCTAGTTGAGTCACAAAGAAGAACGTCGAGGTCACAGCTCCTAGCCAGAGCGATATTACTAATAGGGTGATAAACATAAATACAGCGATCGGTAAGGGTAGCTCGCCGGAGGCTATTGGCCTCTTCTTTTTAAAGGGGTGGAGCCTGTCTTTTGGGGCGTCCACGATATCGTTAAAGAGATAAATTGCCGATGACAAAAGACAAAACAAAAACGTCGCCCAGACTACCGTCACAAAATAACCCGGCAAAAAAAGGAGTCCCGAAAAAACAATCGGCGCAAATAACACAATGTTTTTAATCCACTGCGTTACTCTTGTCGCTTTGAGAGCAAGCTTGAGTTGATCCATAAAATAACACCTCCGACCACGATTGCTATGAGTAGGATTGTATAGATCTTCATCTGGCTATTCAACTGTAGTGCCACTATTCCGAGTAACGCGGTAAAACCCCAGTAAGTAAAAGCAACAGTTCTCTTGCTCCAACCTATTGCTAGTAGCTTGTGGTGTAGATGCTCCGCATCTCCCCAGACCGGAGACTTTCCTCGTCTAATACGCCTGATAATCGCATATACCACATCCATTAGAGGGATGCCGAGGACTATCAGAGCAGTTGCGAGCTTGGCTCCCGACATCATTGAGATGACAGCAATCAGGTATCCCGCCAGTGCTCCCGCTCCCCAGCCTGGCATAATTTTTTGTGGGTAAGCATTAAAAAATAATAATCCCAAAAAACTACCGGCCACAGTCGCTGCCATAAACGCACTCTCGAGTGCAGACGGATCAGGCACAAATCGCCACGAGACTACCCCCATTACAATTGCGGCAATCACCACCACTCCCGGTAGCTGTCCATCTAGCCCTTTAGCTCCCATATTCACAAAATTCATACTCCAGGTAATCCAGAGTATCGAGATTAGTGTTGCTAGCCACTCATACCCGACAAAGGTAATCGGCGCGCCACCCATGGGGTTACTCACATAGGCGATAGCCACACCATACACAACGACTAGTGTCGAAGCCATAAATCCTGCAATTAGTCTCAGGTATGGAGAGATATTAAATAAATCATCTAGGATCCCCATAATAAGCAGTATTCAGGCCCCCGCGAGTATTGCCACTCGGTCTACCGAGCTAGGCAAGAAGACTAGCATGGTAAATGCGACTGTGATAAATATCGGGATCCCTCCACCCCTGGGGACTGGTGTCACATGGATATTTTTTGGATGATCGACGTTACTCGATCGATCTACTATCCCTAGTGCTCTGTATGCCAGGATCGTGAGCGAGGTAATCGCTAAGGAGATTATTAGTGAGAACCCAAATGGTAATAAGACATACTGTTGCCACATCATAAGAAGAATGATTGTAGCATCCCCCACAAAGCTAGGGTCATGAGCAAGGCAAAAATTACCGCCGTAATCGATAGTATCCGGGGCACTAGACTGCCCCCACCGCCCCACAGCTTACCGAGTGTGATATTAAGCAAAGTGACTACTAATACTAGTCCGCCGTAACCATACAAAAACATCCTCGGCCCGAGTCTTCCCTCTCCCCATGGCTTAGTTAAGAGGATTGGTATTCGCTCGGGTAGTCGACTATAAAATAGCACTGTAAAACCAATGAGTAGTATCGCCATGATAATCGCAGCGAGATACATGTTGCGGTTAATTTTGTTCGGGACTAGTTCTTCCGCAGCCTGGGAGATATTAAATGTATGTTTGACGAGTTCGCTCACGGTATTTTTTCCTAGTCTATGCGCCAATATACTGTGGCACCACTATAGTTATATAGCTCTACGTATTTAGTCGCGATGAGTCCTTGCAGCTCTTCAAACTCATCAGATCCAGGGAGGACGACGATAGCCTGAGGTTTATTTTTGATGAGGTTCTCCATCACATAATCATGTTTACGTAGGTCGCGTACATGAAAGCTCACAATATACTTGCCACCGCTCGGTACCGTATTGGTTAAGTTATAAATAGTTGGGTCGCTCCCCCAAACATAAATTTTTTCATTTTCACCAAGGCGAGATTTGATAAAGTCGGCGACCTTATAATTGCGCTCTGCATTATCAAATTTGTTTCGATACTCCTCTTTTGTAATCTTGCCCATAATCATATGCCAGTAATTTACATATAAAGGCTTACTCTCATACCCCCAAAAACCGACATCTTTTTGGGTTAGGATCGAGATTGTTATTATCACAGCCCAGACCATCCAACCCAACAGGCTCGCGGTCGTAAATAAGGTCGGGATGAGTAGACTCACAGCCGGTACTACTTCCTGCAAATAATGTGGGTATGGTCGGTACGATAGTAATGCTCCAAACAGGGCAAACCCACTCCATAGCGCACCAAAAACCAATCGGCGATCTAGTTTTTTGCGTAGCATATACAGTACTAAGGTATAGATCCCGAGGATAAATCCTCTGACCACCAGGCCACTTTTAAATGGATTAAACGTGGTAAAACTCTCGCTCTTCCACGAACTCACATATCCTAGATTTACCGTAAACACCGTCGCTAGGTATGACTCACCATGCCCCTTGAGATAGTAGTAGGCAAATGTTAAGAGTAGTGGCATAGCAAAGCCTATTCCATACAGCCAAAACTTGAGACTAAAGAAGCTCTTAATGCTCCCCCATACTGTATTTTTGGCAAAGACAAAGATAAATAGCATGATCGCGAGGACATCAAACATAACGGGCACCTTATAGAGCCAGCCAATCCCAGCCACGAGACCGGCCAATAAATATTTAAGGTAGGGGCGGACCCCTGTGTCCGCCCATGCAGCCAAGCGGACCCCTGTGCCTGCCTGCGTAGGCAGGTCCGCCCGATTACCCCAAATCATCAGAAGTGAGGCCGTAACCGGCAGCATCATGAGTAGTTCTGCATTTACAATGTGGCCCTCTAGTGTCGGGATGGTCGAGAGCACGACAAATATCAAACTAGAAAGCTTGGCCAGTATCGGGTGCTCCTCACCCCAAAATTTCTTAGAGAGTAGCCAAAAAAGATAGGTATGAACGAGCATCGAAAGGAGCAAAAATCCTCTAAACAAAGCAACAGTCGAGAATATACCGGCAACAATATAGATTAGCGGTGGCTTGTGGTCGAACATCGCCTCATATAGTGGGACACCCGTATTCCAGGCCCGCCCCATCACAAAATAAATCTCTTCATCACCATAAAAGTTAGGGGTAGCGAGTGTCGGCAGTCGAAAAACAGCGACCAAGATTAAAAGTATCAGGATCCACTCTCGTCTGTTACAAAAGCGATGCAACTTCATAATCTTTTTTAAGACTTCCCTCATACCATCATGGTACAACATTACTTGTCCAGTGGCGATACTTTCTCAGTCACTTTGTATTCAATGTACTTACCGAGCATTAGTCGTGTGTGAGCATCTATTCCTGGGAGTGCTGTAAAGAAAAATCCAACAACAGGTAGGGTCACAAACTCTATCGCCTCAAAGATGTAGCCAAAAATTGGGAACCTCTTGCCTGGCGGGTGTGGTCTAAGTTTGTAGTTGAGGATTATCATGACCAGCAGGGCGAGCAAACAAACTGTCAGGATAGCCGAAGTTACTTGGGGTAAGGTTTTACCAATAATCGTCCGCGAGAACTCTGCATTAAGTAGTGGGGGCAGTAGTGCTCCGATCGTGATCGCAAACCAGTTAACTGGCCAGAGGAAATGGTCTTCGATTACGCGTAGCGTCCTAATAGTCTTCTCCCAAAAAGGTACATCTGTACTCGTAATCCACCGGGAGATCACATACGGCGTGTCAGACACTCCCCACGCCCACCTCTTTACTTGTTCGTACTGGTTTTGGTAGGTATTCCAGGTCCCCTCAGCTTCGGCCGCGTCAGCCATAATCGGCAAAAATACTGGCTCCACACTAACCTTACCCTGTAGTGAATAAAATGCTTTAAAGAATAGTCTCCAGTCCTCCGGGATTACGTCCGTATCCCAGTAACCTATCCCATTGATCATTTTGAGTGAGGCGGTATAAGTCGAGAAGTTGATTAGTCTATCTCGCCTCATAACAATTGCGAGTTGCATCACCGAGCCACTAGAGGCAAAGACTCTGACAAAGAGTGGCACTTTATCTATGTTGTTATAAAACTGTAGGATTGCCTGCCAGATAGTTGTATGGCGATTGCTACTACTCAAAAACTGATAAGTCAAAGCCGCAAAATAAGAAGGGGGCAGTAGTGCATCTGCATCCTCACTAGTAATAGTTACCAGGTCTATGTCATATCCTTCTTGATCTATCAGTATCCGCTTGGCTTCTTTGGCTCCCCAGCTCGTATTGCTTGATTTTCCTTTTACTTCGCCTGGGAGGTCTGGGTGATGGGTCGCCCAGACATGTCCAAAAGACTTCCCATATGTCAATATTAAGGCTTTTGCTTTATCGCGTGCATCCTGTCCTTCTCGCTCCTCAAAAGACACCATAATATGGATTTGCTTGAGGGGATAGGTCTGTTTTTTTAGGTATTCAAAAGTACGCTTGAGTGTGTCTAGCGGCTCTTTGTAGGTCGGGATAATAATAATGTGATGTGTGCGCTTCCACTCAGGTAGTTTTTTTACATCACTCATCCAGTCATATATTTCGTATGATTTAAGTTTAAAGTAGCCAAGCACCGCAAGTAGCGCCGTGCTCATCGAGCGGTAGAACCAGTACACCGAAAAAGCAATTATGTAATAAGCCACAATTTCGGGGATCACCAAAGATCCCCAGACTGGGAATAATATCAAAAACCAGGAGACTGTCCCCGGCAATATCTCTAGTGCACGCTTAGTCCGGATTGGGTGTCGATGCACCCATTTGCGTAAATTTTTCATCTCTTACTCTATTTTATATAGTGCTCTAGCGTTTTGAGTAGTCATCTGAGTTAATGTATCTAGTGATTCATTTCTAAGTGTCGCTAAGAACTCTGCCGTTATTCTAACATTACCAGGTTCATTTCTCTCCCCACGATGCCCGGTCGGTGGTAGATAGGGGGAATCAGTCTCGAGTAGTAATCGGTCAAGGGGGACACGCAGGGCTAGCTCTCTCAGGTTTTCTGCGTTTTTGTAGGTAATATTTCCATCAAAACCTACATAAAAGCCGCGCGATAGAACATACTCTAGCCACTCCACACTCCCACTAAAGCAGTGCATGTGACCTCGCGGCAGTTTGGGGTACTTCTTCATCAAATCCCACATCTCATCTTCGGTATTACGCGTATGAATGACGACTGGATAATCGTGCTCTATAGCATGATTTAGCTGCGACTCAAAAACTGCATACTCTAGTTCTGGATTAATTTTCAAAGGGGTTTCATCCAGTCCTATCTCACCTATCCCAACGATTTTTTTGTTTTCAGCTATCATGTTCCACATCGTCTCTAGGTCTTTCTCCCAGCTATCATCCCGCGCTTCACCCGGGTAAAGTCCAACTAGTCCATAGATCTGTGGATAGAGCTTAGTAAGCGCATCCACCTGTCTTGCATCCTTTAGCGAGGTAGAGGGGTTAATCATCACCTGTACCCCAGATTCCTCAGCTCTCGCTAACACCGAAGGGAGATCTGCAACGTATCTGGGATCAGTTAGGTGAGCATGCGTATCTATCATGTTAAGCGGGGGAATAGTGGAGTCATCTTAGTGATAGATGGGCTAGTGTAGTTATCAAGGATTTTTTGTGCCGTCGTAGGGAGTAGTGGCAATAGGTCGGTTGCGATCGAGGCAATTTCTGTGATCAGTTCACGGAGTATTGCAGATTTTTCTTCACCTTTTAGCTCCCAGACCTTCCGCTCGCTTATTAGCTGGTCCGCTTTTTTGATCCGATCCCAGATATCTTTCATTGCCACATCAAACCTGTATTCATCCATTGCTCGAGACACATTTGTACTTAGTTTTGTGCTGTGATTTCGATATCCAGATTCTCCGACCGCCATTGCCGCGACTCTCGAGACTAGGTTGCCGAGACCATTTTGTAGGTCAGCTTTGTATGCTTCTTCAAATTTTTCAGCGGTAAAGTCAGAGTCTTCAAATGGGTCAATCTTGGCGAGTAGGTAGTAGCGCAGCGCATCAACTCCATACTTGTTTACATATTCAAGAGGATCCACCGTGTTGCCTAGGCTCTTACTGATCTTCATTCCGTTACTAGTAATAAATCCATGGATCATGATCTGTCGTGAGGTGGGTAGTCCTGCTGCTATGAGCATGGCCTGCCACATCGAGGTCTGCTGTCTCAGGTTATCTTTGCCCGCGACCTGTACAGCATTGGGATGGTCTTGGCTCCCCCAAAACTCTTCAAATAAATTGGGCGTGTCCGCCGGAGCATCAGCGGAAGAGGGCGTGTCCTCCGAAGCCTTGGCGAAGGAGGGCCACCCGAGCGCAGAGATATAGTAGGTAAGCGCGTCAAACCAAACATACATAACTTGAGCCTCGTCTCCCGGGACTGGGACCCCCCAGGGCATTTTTGATTTGAGTCGAGAGATCGAAAAGTCAGATAGACCAGATTGCACAAAGTTTGTTATTTCTTTTTGGCGGTGATTGGGTACGACAAACTCTGGATTACTTTTGTAGTAGGCTAGTAGTTTTTCTTGGAGTTTAGAAAAACAAAAGAAATAGTTCTCCTCATCAATTAGCTCGATCTCTTTATTAGGATGCAGTGGGCAAGCTCCATCAACTAGTTCGCTCTCTTGCTTCTCTAGTTCACACCCTACACAGTACTTGGCTTGGTAGACTCCTCGTCTAATATATCCTGCCTCATCAACTCGTCTCCACATTTCTTGTGCAGCTAGTATGTGGTGCTCATCTGTCGTGCGAGAGAAATGTAGTAGCTCAGATAATCCTAGTTGGGCCTTGAGGTCACGGAACTTGGCGGCATATCGATCGACATATTCCTGGACATCACATTTTTCTTCTTGAGCTTTTTCATAGATCTTTTTACCATGTTCATCAGTTCCAGTGTTAAAAAAAACTTGATCTCCGATTAGTTGATGATACCTTGCCAGTGCGTCAGCCTGGATAATCTCGAGAGCAAACCCTATGTGAGGATCTGAGTTTACGTATGGCGCGGTCGTGGTGATGTAATACTTACCCATTCCCTAATTATATCTCATTTAGGGTCTCTAGTTCTTCATCAATTTCTCTAGTGCTCGTGATATCCGGATGCTCCACACGTCAGCCCACTCTTCGGCTTTTACTCTATTTAGCGCCATCTGCATGCCTTTTTTGTTCATCGATTCCGATACTGCCGCAACTGTAGCCGATGATGCCTGCAGCGTGTCGTGGATATGTTCATATGACTGTCCTTTGTCCAAAAACACAGCGATCGCTAGTCTCTTAGCTATAGTTATAGCCTCTTTCTCTGTCAAAAGTGAGTTGAGGATCAGCTCCATATCGGTCTCTGTTTTGGCATCAGCCAATACTTGGTAAAAGATTTTCATTACTTGTGACTGGATATTCTTGTTCATACTCTATTTGTATCAACTTTAGTACTCTAAAGCAACAGTAACACACCGGTCAGAACCATAACAAAGACGCTAATGATTAACCATTTCCATCCACTACTAACTAGATATGCAGTATAGCCGGTTGCGAGACCTATGAGTAGGATCATGGGTAGGTACAGATTGGGGATCAAAACATCTCTAATAGTTTGTGGGTCTATATATAGTACAGCCGAGGCGACTACTAGCCATACTGACAAAACCGATATCACTCTTAGTACATTTAGCATTACTTCATTATATGCTTGGTATACAATAAATCTATGTCTCTAGAACTGTTCCTAATCGCACTTACCCTGATCATCCTAGTTGCGGGGTACCTCTTTATTAGCTCACTCAGGCGGGAGCTAGAGAGTATTAGGTCTAGCGTCGACGCTAGTAAGAGTAGTGTCGCCAGCTCTCTCCTCGATACGACTCGCGACATTACGACTCGGCTCGAGCGAGCGAGCTACGTAATCGGTGAGCTAAAAAAAGAAACAGGTGCATTTAGTGAGATTGGT
>JACCDN010153006.1_pt1 | contig 11958 bp, 9 predicted proteins | sample 7441691 | NCBI WGS metagenome assembly JACCDN01 (sample SAMN15323439, study PRJNA562643) | freshwater metagenome | isolation source: river surface water | place: USA:Blue River Watershed | collected 2017-08-16
CAAAGTCCACTGATTTTGCGTAGCTAGCGCGATTATCAATAAGCGTAATTTGCCAACCCATCACACTTGCCATTTGCACCAAGGGAATTGCATCTACCCCGCCACCAAAAATCACAAGATGTGTTTGTGGTTGTACTGCAATGGCGAGCACACTATTGCCAAATTGATCGTTGAAATAATGTGTTTGATGCGCTGCTAGATTATGTTGCGAAAAGTCGTCGGCCGTTATTAACCGATTTGGCGAATCGCTATTATTAAGTGAAATGGAATAATGTATTGGCCTGCGATTTTGTAGCGCAATATACAACTGATCTAGATGATGATAATTATTTTCTGCAGCAATGGGCTGCAATAAAATAGTCACCTTGCCGCCACAACCTAACGCCATGGCCCAAGGTGATTCTGAGTTGTCACTGGAGTCATAAAAAACGCGTTGCGGTTGATTAAACGTTAAGACTTTTTTTACATCCACTAACAAGGATTTTTCTAAACATCCGCCACTGATTAATCCAAAGTATTGCCCTAATTCATTCACTAAAATCATCGCGCCTGTTTTGCGATAATTGGAGCCTTCAATCTGAATGACAGTGCCTAACACCCAGCGCAATAGATCGCGCTGGGTGTACCACTGAGCCAAAATCCTGTGAAGATGATTAGCCATGAGGGCATACTTTTCTAGTTAAGAATCAAATAACGTTTTTGTTAATGTTTCGGTACTGCTTGCGTCGTTTTATACTCGGCTGCAAATTGCGTTAAATACGCTTGCCACTCTTGCGCGGATTTAATGTCTTTCGCTTTTTCCCAGCCATAACCTGCATAGTAAAATATCTTGCCGCGACTATCGGTGTTGGCAATATAAAGCGCATGGCTGGTGTCGGGTGTGCTTGCGTTGTAGGTTGTGACTGCTTGCACAATGTTTTTGGGGTCCATAAAAATACCTGTACCCAAACCGAAACCATCCATTTTTTCCCATGTTGAAAGCCAACCGGTCTTTTGATCAAAGGTGGTTATGGCATTGCCATCATGAGTAGTAACGCCAACGGCGACTGGCAAGTTTTCAACAATTTTTCCATTCATTCTAAAGGTAGACTCCACTGCATACATGCGTGAACCCATCTTCAACATAATACGTTTTTCTTCACTGTATTTATCGCCGTTTATGGTTTTATGATAAGTCAGCGTAAATATCACGAACTTAGATGTGCTTTCCTGCAGTGATGCTCTGGTGTAAGTCTCTAAGGGCTCGCGCTTGCCGTTAATCCACAACGCCGAACCGCCGCAACCGGCTGATGCACCAACATGATAATTATCCAAGCCTTCGCCATGGTCTTGGTGATAAGAAATGTTTTGTTTTGTTTCCAGCTCGTACCATTTATTAATAATGGGATAGTTCACGCGTTTTAACCAGCAATCAATTCCAGCATCTTCATTGCCACTGCGCAGCGCTGGGCCGTAGGCTCTAAAGGCAACCAGGTCATTTTCCCATGCAAAATCGTCTTTGCGTTCTGGAACATAACGAGCAAAGGTGCGAGGACGTTTAGGGTCATGGAATATTTTGAGTTCTTTATCCAATTTTGCATTGGACGATTTCATTCCAGCTTTGAGCTTCTTTGAGTCTGCTATTTGTGCTGGGGCATGGCCACCAACGAGCTTAAATACTTCTGAACCTGCTGCTAAGAAAGCGCCTGAGCCATAGGTTTCGGTTTTATCAGGCCATGCTTGGCCCGGTGCCGCGCCAATGGGTTGTACATAACCGAGCATACCGTCTTTAGTAATGTGCGAATTTGCAGCTGCCCAACCTTTGAATATGGCTTTATTAAATTTCTCATCTTTTAAAATGCCACGGTTCACACCCCACGCTAAACCGTAGGTGAAGAATGATGTACCGCTAGTCTCTGGGGTTGGAAAGTTATCGGCATTCAATAAACTCATTGACCAATGCCCTTGTGGAGTTTGAATTTTTACAAGGGTATCTGCCATTTTTAAATAAATTTTGAGTAAATAGGCATATTCTGCAGAGTCTTTTGGTAATTCATCCATCATCAATGCAAGGCCAGCAAATACCCAACCATTGCCGCGTGCCCAAAATACTTTTCTATCGTTAACGCGTTTTGTTAGGTAGTTGCTGTCGCGATAGAACAATCCTTCTTCTGCGTCATACAAATGATCCACAGTGGCTTTTACTTCGGCCATCATCCAAGTGTTATAGGTTTGATTGCCTGTGATTTTTGCGAGCTTTGCCCAAACTGGGGGCGCCATAAATAATGCATCGCACCAGGTCCAGCGTTCAAAGTGAATATAATTATCTATAGAAATAGGTTCTTCGCTTGGGAAAGCCATTACATGGTCCAAGCTCGCCTTGGTTGGCTCTAGCATGCGCTTATCGCCATAGTGGCGATAGAGTTCTAAATATAATTGCCCAATTGTGTGATCGTCTGCCATGTAAGTGCGATCATGCAATTTGAACTGGGTTCTTTCGCCGACACTTTTTGCCCATTCTAGGTAGCGCTTATCGCTCGTAACATCTACCCATTTCATGAGGCCCACATAAAACGCACCGTGAGTCCAATCGCGAATATCGTGGGGTTCGGGGTAGTTACTAAATTTGTCGCGGAAATGTTCTATTTGCCAATCGGCCACGCCTTGCATTGCAAGCGCGACTTCTTCCGGTTTGGGTTTATCTTGGGCTGATGCATAACTGGATGCTACAGCCACAATCAGGAGTATTAAAACGGATTTAATAGTCATAGCTTTCTCATGTGTTAATGACACAAACAATAGTTTTGGCTGTAGTTAAACAGAACCAACCTTTTATAGCGTATTTAGAAACAACGCTTTGACAAACAGATACTGCAATATTGGTAATAAGTGGCTAGAAAATTAACGCAAAATTGAATTAATAATTGATCTGATCTCTCTGCAACAAAAAAGCCCCTCCCTCAGGAAAGGGGCAAATTGAGTGAGAAAACTCAAATGTACCGGTGTTTGGAGAACTCCAAGTACCAGTCTAGTTTATGCAGGTATGAAAATGACGCTAGTCACCTGCCGGTTCGCTATAAAGTGGGTAGCCAAAAATCAAACAAATACAGTAATTTGTGAATTAGGGTAACAGGCTTTGAATTGAATGTTTACTGAACCATTTACCTGCCTAAAACCACGGTTCTACAAGGATAGAACAAAGATTACTGCAGGTGATATAACATCAGGCCATTTCACTAGGAAATTTTCGTAATCAATACTAAGGTAAAAAAATGAAAAAGATTGAAGAACGCTTCGCAGTCCACGTTGATGACTACAAAAGCTACGATACCGAAAAACTGCGCAAACACTTTTTAATTGAATCTGTCTTTGCGACAGACGATGTATTGTTCACCTATACCCACTACGAGCGCTTAATGGTGGGCGGTGCAATGCCGGTTAATACTCCCGTGAAACTTGAAACTGTAGAACAATTGAAGTCTGAATACTTTTTACAGCGCCGCGAATTGGGCGCAATTAATATTGGCGGCAGCGGTAAGATTTCTGTTGACGGTGAAGTCTTTAACATCGACACCAAAGAAGCCCTCTACATTGGTCGCGGCGCAAAAGACGTTATTTTCACAAGTGATGACAGCAGCAACCCCGCTAAATTCTATTTGAATTCAACACCAGCACATTGCAGCTATCCCACTAAAAAAGTGAACAAAGAAAACAGCAAAGTGTTGCATATGGGCGCAGGGGATACCTGTAACGAGCGCGACATCTACCAATTAATGATTAGCACCGTGCTAGACACCTGCCAATTGCAAATGGGTATGACCGAATTAAAACCCGGCAGCATTTGGAACACTATGCCAATGCACACCCACAGCCGTCGTATGGAAGCTTATTTCTACTTCAATATTCCAGACACCCATGCGGTTTGCCATTTCATGGGCCCAGCCGAAGAGACTCGCCACATTTGGGTTGGCAATGAACAAGCCGTTGTATCGCCACCTTGGTCTATGCACTCAGGCGTGGGCACCGCGAACTACACCTTTATTTGGGGCATGGCGGGCGAAAACCACGACTACACCGATATGGATTTCCACAAGCCAAGTGAGGTGAAGTAATTATGAATCATCCTCTGTTTGATTTAACCGGAAAAGTTGCAGTCGTAACAGGCGCAACTCACGGTTTGGGTATGGCAATGGCTTCTGGCCTTGCCAGTGCGGGCGCGACCTTAATTATTAACGGCAACTCGTCGCAAGAAAAAATTGATAACGCCGTTAACGAATATCGCGCAAAAGGTTTTAAAGCCTTTGGTTACAAATTTAACGTGACCGATGAAGCTCAAGTAATCGCCGCTGTTGATCAAATTGAACAAGACCACGGCCCTATCGATATTCTTATCAACAACGCAGGTATTATTAAACGCACTCCTCTGTTAGACATGTCGTTGGAAGATTTTGAAGAAGTGATCAAAATTGATTTGACCGGTGTGTTTACCATGACGCGCCCAGTAGCACGCAAAATGGTTGAACGTCGCCAAGGCAAAATTATTAACATCTGTTCCATGATGAGTGAGCTGGGCCGCAACTCAGTGGGAGCATACGCCGCTGCCAAAGGTGGATTAAAAATGCTCACCAAAAATATGGCAACGGAATGGGCAAAATACAACGTGCAAGTGAACGGCATTGGCCCAGGCTATTTTGCCACCAGCCAAACCGAAGCGATTCGTGTAGATGGCCATCCCTTCAATGATTTTATTATCAACCGCACACCGGCGGGTAAATGGGGTGACCCAGATGACTTGCAAGGTGCAACCATTTTTCTCGCCTCAAAAGCGAGCGATTTTGTCACCGGCCAAATCGTTTATGTAGACGGTGGAATTTTAGCGACTATTGGTAAACCCAGTAACGAAGCTTAATTTTTTGCACCGTGCAAAAACCAAAAAAGCCAGTTGCATACGCAATTGGCTTTTTTGGTTTTATGGGGCGCTAAAATTCACAGCCTATTCGATTGGCGCAATAGTCATTCTTGTGCTGCACTTGATGGGGCGTCCCTTCGCCTAATTACAGCAACAAGAGCTACTCACTATGACAACGACTGACCAACCGCAAGGCACATTGACACTGCAAACACTCTCTATGCCAGCCGACACAAATCCATTAGGCGATATTTTTGGGGGTTGGCTCTTATCTCAAATGGATATTGCTGGTGCCATTCTTGCGATTGAAATCGCGCATGGGCGCGTAACAACTGTCGCTGTGAGCAGCATGAAATTCTTACACCCTGTTCCTGTAGGTTCTTTAGTGAGTTGTTACTCGGTTTTACGCGCCATAGGGAACACTTCTATTCGTGTGGGCATTGAGGTCTGGATAAAAGATTTCAAAACTCATCATCGGCTAAAAGTCACCGAGGGTGAGTTTGTGTATGTCGCAATCGATGAGCGAGGCATAAAGCGACCAGTTAATAGCTAAAATCCTGTAAATAATATTGCGAAACTCACACCAAAATTTGGATGGCTTCACACTAAAATATTGATGGATTCATGTTTTGACTGAAAACTAAAAATTAGAATATAAAAATAATTCATTGCAATTCAATGAGATAGGCAGACATAAGAATGCAGGGCACCCTCGCGAGCCACCAACACCGCCGATACTCCAAAAAGCTCGCTACTGCAATTTAAAACAAATGCTGCTATGTTTCTTCGCTGACACGGGTGAGCAAAAACTCGAAGTCGCTAATAAACGTCACAACCAATGGAATATGCACATGCTGAAAGATTCAAAATCGGGTTACGGCCTAATTACGATTATTTTGCACTGGGTGTGTGCCCCGCTAATTATTTTTTTATTTGGTCTAGGCGTTTATATGCGAGGCTTAGATTACTACTCACCTTGGTATCATCGCGGCCCAGAGTTGCACATAGCACTCGGTCTACTTGTGTTTGCCCTCATGCTTCTACGCCTACTTTGGCGCAAGAGCAGTACCGAACCCGATACCATACCCACCATCAGCAAAAGTAATTTGTTGGCAGCCAAAATTGTTAAGATTTTGCTCTACCTTGGAGTATTTACCATTTGCATCAGCGGCTATTTAATTACAACTGCCGAAGGTTCTGGTGCTGCCTTTTTTGAATTGTTTTCAGTTCCTTCAATCGTGGAACTTTCTGCCAACAATGTCGATCTTATGGGCGCTATTCATAAATATTGTGCATGGGGCTTAATGGGTATTGTTGCTTTGCATGCAGCAGCTGCACTCTTTCACCATTTTATTAAACGCGATAAAACTTTAGTAAGAATGTTAAAACCAGCCGCCCTAACACCACCCGATAGGGCAGATTAAAATTTATCCTTTCTACCATACCTTTTTAGGAGATATATGATGTTTGCCAAAAAACACCTCGCAGCAATGGCCATTAGCAGCATTGGTTTAATGAGCTTGCCTGCACTTGCAAATGACTACACCATCGACACCAAAGGCGCGCACGCTTCCATTAACTTTTCAATTCAACACTTAGGCTACAGCGTATTAACCGGCCGCTTTGATACTTTTGCAGGCGATTTTTCTTACGATCCTGCCAAACTAGAAGCGAGCAAAGTGAGCGTAACTATCGACACCAACAGCGTTAACTCAAATCACGCTGAACGCGATAAGCATTTGCGCAGCGCAGATTTCTTAAACGTAGAAAAATTTCCTAAAGCAACTTTTGTCAGTAAAAAAGTTGTAGTCGGTGCCGACAAATCCAGTTTCGATGTGGTGGGCGACTTCACTCTAAATGGTGTTACCAAAAGCGTAACCATCGCCGCTAAAAAAGTGGGTGAAGGCAAAGACCCATGGGTTAAAGATGGCTACCGTGCAGGTTTTGAAGGCACCACCGAACTTAAGTTAAAAGACTTCAACGTAAAAATGGATCTGGGCCCAGCTTCTCAAGTTGTGAAATTGCAACTGCATGTTGAAGGCATTAAGAAATAAGGTTATTTTTAATAGATAAAAATCCCCACCGCATCAACTATGCGCTGGGGATTTTTTATTTTTGCCTTTCAAATATTTAGCAATTTGAAACTGATTGAGGTTACTATCGGTATTTGTACGACAATTTAACAACTCTAAAAATAGATATGCAGTGATAACCTGACGGGTATTCAAATGATGAAAACTTTTATTTTCTTATGTCTACTGGCATCAACATTTGCTGCCGCTCAAACGCCTCAAGAAACACCTAACCCCTTAGTTTTGCAATACGACAAACCCGCTGATAAATGGACAGAGGCGCTACCCGTAGGCAATGGTCGTTTAGGAGCAATGGTGTTCGGCCGAGTTAACGAAGAACTTATCCAGCTCAACGAAGCCACGCTTTGGAGTGGTGGGCCTGTCGCAAAAAATGTGAACCCAAAAGCTTATGAGTTTTTGGCGCCAGCGCGCGAAGCATTAACAGCAGGCGACTATGTAAGAGCCAGCGAAATTGTTAAGAATATGCAGGGCTATTTTACCGAGAGCTATTTGCCTTTGGGCGATTTGCAAGTTTCGCAAACACTTGTTGGTGACCCTAGTCATTATGCGCGCGATTTAAACATACGCGATGGTTTAACAACAACACGCTTTAAGGTGAATGGAGTAAATTACAAACGCGAAGTATTTGCCTCTGCGCCCAGCCAAGCCATTGTAGTGCGCATCTCCGCCGATAAAGCTAATCAGATTTCATTGACCGCTAGCACCAAAAGCCCACTGCGCTACGCAAGCTCTACCACCACGGAAAGTTTATTGCTAAAGGGCAGAGCACCCTCTCACGTTGACCCAAGTTATTTTGGCGCAAAACGCGAACCCATTATCTATGACGAAAAAGATGCATGCAGAGGCATGCGCTTTGAATTGGCGGTAAAACCTATTGTTAAAGATGGCCAGCTTTCAATTGCACAGAATAAAATTACTATCAGCAATGCATCTGAAGTTATTTTAGTGCTATCCGCTGCGACCAGTTTTAACGGCTTTGATAAATGCCCTAACAGCCAAGGCAAAGATGAACATCAATTAGTGCAGAACTATTTGGAAAACAGCAATGGAAAAACCTATGAACAATTGTTCGATGAACACGTAAAAGATTTCCATCATTTTTTTGATCGTGTCTCTCTGCAGATTAACCCAGACAGCCCTTCTGCCCAATCTCGTTTACCGACAGATGTTCGCTTAGCGGATTACACCGCAGGAAAGCCTGACCATGCACTGGAAGCACTGTATTTTCAGTTTGGGCGTTACTTATTAATTTCTTCTTCGCGCACACCGAATGCACCAGCCAACTTGCAAGGCATATGGAATAAAGAAGTTCGTCCGCCATGGAGCAGCAACTACACAACCAATATTAATGTGCAAATGAATTACTGGCCGGTTGAAAGTGCGAACCTCTCGGAATTATTTTCACCGCTGAATGATTTAATTCATAACCTAGCAATTAATGGCAAAGAAACAGCAGAAACATTTTATCGTGCACCGGGTTGGGTGGTACACCACAATTCAGATATTTGGGCAACGTCAAATCCGGTAGGCGAACTCGGCAAGCTTGACCCTATGTGGGCCAACTGGTACATGGGCGCAAGCTGGCTGAGCCGTCATCTATGGGAACATTACCAATTCACCGGCGACAAAAAATATCTAGAACAAGTTTATCCTCTGCTAAAAAGTGCGGCAGAGTTTAGTCTCGCGTGGCTGCAAACCGATAAAGATGGCCATTTAATTACCATGCCATCTACATCCCCTGAAAATGTGTACTACTACACCGATAAAGAGGGCAAACAGCAAAAAGGCAACATCACTGTAGCCGCCACCATGGATATAGCCATCATTGGTGATTTGTTCGGCAATGTAATTACGGCAAGCGAAATTCTAAATACTGACAAAGCCTTTAGAAAAAAATTAATCGCAAGCAAAGAAAAATTATTGCCTTACAAAATTGGCAGCAAAGGTCAGCTACAAGAGTGGTATAAAGATTTTGAAGAAGTGGAGCCTCATCATCGCCATGTGTCGCATTTATACGCATTGCATCCCGCCCATGAAATTTCGCCGTTGGCTACACCTGCTTTAGCAGACGCGGCCAAAAAGACATTGGAATTGCGTGGTGATGATGGCACCGGCTGGAGCTTGGCGTGGAAGGTGAATATGTGGGCGCGCTTGTTAGATGGCGATCACGCTTACACTTTATTTAAAAATATGTTGCGGCTAACACAAGAGAAAGATAATCCCTATGCAGGTCATGGCGGTGCTTACCCCAACTTATTCGATGCACACCCACCCTTTCAAATTGATGGTAATTTTGCAGGCACTGCGGGTGTCATTGAAATGTTATTGCAAAGCCAAAACAACGAAATTCACCTCTTACCTGCGGTGCCATCCGTATGGAAATCCGGAAAGGTGACGGGCTTAGTCGCGCGCGGTAATTTTGTGGTGGATATTGATTGGAAAAACGGCAACTTGAATACCGCGACTATATTGTCACGTAGCAGCGGCAAGTGTGTTGTAAGAACTAACCACCCAATTATTATAAAATCTTTGGGTCTAAAAAGTAAAAAGTCCACTATTGGTTATACGCTTAGCTTTAACTCGCAAGCAGGGAAACATTACTTAATAGAACCAAACTTGTAATCTTTGCGTGCATAAAAAAGGCCTTAATAACTTAAGGCCTTTTTTATTTGTATCGCGTCACCAGATTTAAATGCAATCAATTCATCTTTTTACTCTACGCAACAACTAAAAATTTATAGCTCATGGCGGAGATGTATTCTTCACCGGGGCGCAAAATGGTATTTGGAAACTGCGGTTGATTCGGCGAGTCTGGAAAGTGCTGTGGCTCCAAACACAATCCACAACGGCGAGTATAATTCCACCCTTTGCCCGTTAAGGAACCGTCCATCCAATTCCCAGAATAAAATTGCACACCGGGTTCCTGCGTATAAACTTCTAACACTCGTCCAGAGTTTGCTTCTCGCACACGTGCAGCCAAACTCAATTCATTGGGAAACGCTTTATTCAATACAAAGTTATGATCGTAACCATTACCATTTTTTAATTGTTGATGATCTTGATCGATGCGTTCACCTACTGAATGCGGCGTGCGGAAATCAAATGGGGTATCTGCCACTAATGGCAACTCACCCGTTGGAATCGCTTCATCATTAATCGCAGTAAAACGATCAGCGTTAATCATAACCTCGTGATCTAAAATATCCCCGCCTTTGCCCGCCAAATTAAAATACGCGTGTTGCGTTAAATTGATCGGCGTCGCCTTGTCAGTAACGGCGTGATATTTCACCAGAATTTCGTTGTCATTGGTCAATTCATAAACCACAGTAACATCGAGATTTCCTGGGTACCCTTGGTCGCCATCCACACTTAAATACTTAAGTGTAATACCCACAGAGGTTGCAGTATCAAAGGAGGTTGCGGCCCACACCACTTTATCAAAACCTTCTAAACCACCATGCAAATGGTTATTTCCATTGTTAGTCGCTAATGAATAGGTTTCGCCGTCAAGGGTAAACTTTCCATTGGCAATGCGATTGCCAAAGCGACCAATCAAAGCACCAAAATAAGGAACATCTTTTTGCAAATAGCCGTCTAAATTATCGAAACCGAGATTTACATCCGTAAATACACCGTGCTTATCCGGCACATGGATTTCCGTAATAATACCGCCGAAATTGGTAATCTTAACCACCATACCTTGGGCATTGGTGAGGGTAAATAATTCTGCCGCCGTACCTGTGGGTGTTTGTCCGAAATGTGTTTGCGAGACTCTCAGCTTCGCACCGTTTACCTGTGTCATAGTGAACTCTCTAGGTGTTATTGTGCTCGTCAGGAGCAACCGCAATTTGTAAAACGGCATAATACCCTATGCGGTTGTGGGCGTCCTAGACAAACAAAAAAAGCCCCGCAAATTCTTTGTGAAAAACTGCGGGGCTTGCTCAGTAGATAAACAAAAAATTAACGTTGAACATCCTCAAATCGACCGGCTTCAAATTTTGACATTAATACAGTAACGTCAGAGTCAAGTTGTACGTTACTATAAAATTCGGCCTGCTTACTATCTGAAATGATCGCATTGCGTACGCCTTTCATATCGCTATAGGTTTTACCTGAAACTATTAGCTTAATCTTCTCGCCGTTAACGCCTACCACTTTAAAAATTCCGTAACGGGAATCTTTTTCAGCCTTACCAATCACAAACTCATCAATTTTAGCTACATAGATATCGCCCACTTGTGGTGCCATTACGAAATCACGTTTTTCTTGAAGAAGAAAAGTGCCAAAAATATACATAACTATTAAAGTAACAATGGCAAGCCATAAACCCCAACACGACTTAAAAATTGCCTTCAGGGTAATTACAGAATTGGCCTTGTGACGTACGTCTTCAGATGCATTTCTAAGCTTAATAATATTCTGGCATGCAGCGCATTTAACTTTTGCACTTGCCCAGAAAGGGAACATGGGTATCCACCAAATATGAAACAGCTTAATGGTGCCAATATTGCGTAGAGCAGCGGTATTACAACTTGTACAGCTTGCGTTAGGTATATATCCCCCCTGTAATTCCTTAGTCTTAATCCCAAAGCTCATTATTTTTCCTCTCCTAATATTTGCCCTAATATTAAATAGTTACTCGCGATCTCAATATCACCGCAACATCTTAATCCAAGTCACTCAAATCAAAAATAGTGGGTAACAAATTCTCCCAACACGAAATTACATTTCACTGTATCCTAGCGCCCCGCGTAGCGAACCAGACTCGATGTTGCCAGCCGCGCCTAACTATTAGAGTTAAGGCCATGTCATCGCTACGCTTTCGCTACCAAACCATCGAATTTGGCGACATAGATATTCATCTGCGCAGCCTGCGCGATAATCAGGAATTTTCTGATGACAACCACGAGGCAGCCGACCTAGGGATTTCATCCGCTGCATGGCCCCTGTTTGGCATAGTCTGGGCTTCTGGCCAAG
>JACCDN010321058.1_pt1 | contig 11956 bp, 11 predicted proteins | sample 7441691 | NCBI WGS metagenome assembly JACCDN01 (sample SAMN15323439, study PRJNA562643) | freshwater metagenome | isolation source: river surface water | place: USA:Blue River Watershed | collected 2017-08-16
CCGCCGTATTTATGAACAATCAATGCCATATTTCTTTAAAACTGTTGTGTTATGGGCAAAAAACCTACAGATTGTAGCAACGCAATACCGCCCCATCTCGTCGCACAAACCCACGCCCCACCTTGATATCGATGTTGTGTCCTCGTGTGATGCAAGCTTTCACCTGCACCAGCAATGCCTGCAGTTGAGCCGCACTGGCTTGTGAGTGTTCTAGCGCCAGCCAATGCCGCAACACATTCGATTGCCGAGCCTCGCTCAGTTGCTGCAAAGCTTTGATAGCAGGTGGATTGCCCACGATTTGCAAATCTTGTTCAGCCACCTCTTGCAGCAAGGTTTGTGCTTGCGCCGCATGCGAAGCACTACGCGCAAAGGTTTGCCTAAAAGATGGAAACGCCTGTTCAATCACAGGCAGTAACTCGGCACGGATACGGTTACGCGTGTAGCGCGTGTCTGCATTGGTGGGGTCTTCAACCCATGCTTCGCCTGCTGCCTTAAGAGCCTCGCGCAAGGCCTCCCCAGGCACATCCAACCAAGGGCGGTGATAGGTCACACCATGACGCTCAGCCACTGCTGGCATACAAGCCAAACCAGGCAAGCCTGCACCACGAGAGAGCGCCAGCAGCAAGGTCTCCACTTGGTCATCCGCATGCTGAGCCAAGACCATGTCTTTGATGTGTCCACCCCAGTTGTTTTGCAACGCTTCCGACAGAGCACGATAGCGGGCTTGGCGAGCAGCATCTTCTGGGCTTTCGCCTGCGGCGTGCGCGGCATTCACACGTTGCACCACCAGCGGCACTTGCAAGCGTTCACACAAAGCCACGCAGTGGGCCTCAAAACCATCTGCAGCAGCTTGCAAGCCGTGATGCACATGCACAGCATGCACCCTGCCCGGCCATCGAGTGGCGCAAGCAATCAGTAAAGCAGTGGAATCGGCCCCTCCGCTGAGCGCAACGGCGAATGGGCCAAGATGCTGGAGCGCGTCCAGCGAGGGAAAATTAGCGTTCAGCTTTGGTGTCGGTGAAACGGCCATAGCTTTGCAGACGCTCGTAACGCTTGTCGAGCAGCTCTTTGACCTTCATGTCCGTCACTTGGCGCCACGCGTCATTCAAGCCGCGCTTGAGTTGAGCCGACATTTGCTTGGAATCGCGGTGTGCGCCACCCACGGGCTCGTTCACGATTTTGTCGACCAAGCCCAAGGCTTTCAGTCGATGAGCAGTGATGCCCAATTGCTCGGCAGCGTCTTCGGCACGGTCAGATGTTTTCCACAAAATCGAAGCACAGCCTTCAGGGCTGATGACCGAGTACACCGAGTACTGCAGCATCAACACTTGGTCAGCCACGCTGATAGCCAACGCGCCGCCCGAGCCACCTTCGCCAATGATGGTGGTGATGATCGGCACTTCGAGTTGGGCCATTTCAAAAATGTTGCGGCCAATCGCTTCAGACTGGCTACGCTCTTCCGCATCAATGCCGGGGTATGCGCCGGGGGTGTCCACAAAGGTGAACACGGGTAGCTTGAACTTCTCGGCTGTCTTCATCAAACGCAAAGCTTTGCGGTAACCCTCGGGCTTGCTCATGCCGAAGTTGCGCAAGGCGCGCTCTTTGGTGTCACGGCCTTTTTGCTGGCCCAAAACCATACACGCGTTGCCATTGAAGCGGGCCAAACCACCCACGATGCTCATGTCATCGGCAAAGTGCCGGTCGCCATGCATTTCGACAAAATCAGTGAAGATGTCGTTGATGTAGTCCAGCGTGTAGGGGCGCTCGGCATGACGCGCGATCTTGGTGATTTGCCAAGGTGTGAGGTCGCTGTAAATCTCTTTGGTCAGCTGCAAGCTTTTCTTACTGAGCTGGTCAATTTCGTCCGAAATATCCACCGCAGACTCGCTTTGCACATAGCGCAGCTCGTCGATCTTGCCTTCTAGTTCAGCAATCGGTTGTTCAAAGTCGAGGAAAGTTCGTTTAGCCAAAATTCATACTCCTTGGGCGCTCAATAAGAAACAGGCACCGGATCTAGCGATCGCCAAATATACCAAGTCGCCACACTGCAGTATGGCGCCCATGCCGCGGCCACCTCTCGGGCTTCGCTGCGGCTGACCGCCTCGCCCGAGAAGTAGTTGTGGCTAATTCCGTTGATCAAGCCCACATCATCCAGCGGCAACACATTCGGCCGCATGAGGTGGAACATCAAAAACATTTCAGCCGTCCAGCGGCCAATGCCGCGAATGGCCACCAGCTCTTCGATGATGGCGTCATCCGTCATCTCAGACCATTTCCTCACATGCAAAGCGCCGTTGTCAAAGTGCAGGGCCAAATCAACGATGTACTCGACCTTGCGAGCGGACAAACCCGCGGCTCGCATATCGTCCACCTTGAGCTTGAGCACATTCGCCGGCGTGATTTTGCGGGGTAACAAAGCGAAACGGTCCCACACCGTTTGAGCTGCCTTGACCGACACCTGTTGACCCACAATGCTGCGCGCCAGCGTGACAAACGCGTCACCACGCGATTGCAGCGATGCCTCGCCAAATTGCGGAATGAGGCGCTTCATCACCCGATCTTTTTTCATCAGGTGTTTGCAAGCCTCAGCCCAGTATTCGGGTGTGGCGATGATGATTTTTTCGGTAGGGGCCATACTCAGCCACGCTCCCAAGTCGTGCCCGTAGGCGAGTCTTTGAGCACGATGCCTTCAGCGGCCAAGGCTTGGCGAATACGGTCAGCCTCAGCAAAGTTTTTAGCCGCCTTAGCGGCTGCACGTGCTGCGATTTGGGCTTGAATGGCGTCTTCGTCCACACCAGCGCCAGCTTGGGCAAATGCTTTGGGGTCGTCTTGCAACAAGCCCAACACACCGCCCAATGCTTTGAGCAAGCCAGCCGTCTGTGCCGACTGCGTGCGGTTGACTTCACTGGCGAGTTCAAACAACACAGCCACAGCTTCGGGCGTGCCAAAGTCCTCATCCATCGCTGCTTTGAAGCGTGCGGCGTGTGGCTCAGTCCAATCAATCGTCACAGCATCAGGCGTAACAGCGCCGAGCGCGGTGTACAAACGCTTCAATGCACCGCGCGCATCGTTCAAATGCACATCGCTGTAGTTGAGCTGGCTGCGGTAGTGGCTGCGCACCACGAAGAAACGCACTGTCTCCGCATCAAATTCTTTGAGCACATCACGGATGGTGAAGAAGTTGCCCAAGCTCTTGGACATTTTTTCGTTGTCCACGTTGATGAAGCCGTTGTGCATCCACACGCTGGCCATCTTTTGGCCATTCGCGCCTTCGCTTTGGGCAATTTCGTTCTCATGGTGCGGGAACTGCAAATCTGCGCCACCGCCATGAATGTCAAAGCTTTGGCCCAACATCTCGCAGCTCATGGCTGAGCACTCGATGTGCCAGCCAGGGCGGCCTGCACCAAAGGGGCTGGCCCATTTCACTTCATCGGGCTCACTCTCTTTGGCGGACTTCCAAAGCACAAAGTCCAGCGGGTCTTGCTTGCCATCGTCCACAGCCACGCGCTCACCCGCTTGCAGCTCGTCCAACGATTTACCTGACAACTTGCCATAACCTGGAAACTTGCGCACAGCGTAGTTCACATCGCCATTGCTGGCCTGGTAGGCCAAGCCTTTGCCTTGCAGTGTGCCGATCATCGACAACATTTGCGGCACGTAGTCCATCGCACGGGGCTCGTGCGTTGGGCGCTCGATGCCCAAAGCATCCGCATCTTGGTGCAAGGCATCAATCATGCGATCGGTCAGGCCGCGCACGGTTTCGCCGTTTTCTAAAGAGCGTTTGATGATCTTGTCGTCAATGTCGGTGATGTTGCGCACGTAGGTCACGCGGTAGCCGCTGGCTTTGAGCCACCGCTGCACCACGTCAAACGCCACCATTGAGCGAGCATGGCCCAAATGGCACAGGTCGTACACGGTCATGCCGCACACGTACATCCGGACATGGCCAGGTTCTAAAGGCGAAAAGTTCTCCAGCGCACGCGTGAGCGTGTTGTGAATGCGAAGCGTCATGAGTGAATCGAGAGAAGACCGCAAAGAAGGGTCGGTAATGAGGTGAAAGCCAAAGAGTCCTTGAGACCCTCTGTTTTACAATGCCATGAGTATACAAAGCACATGACAAACCCTCACACTCCCTCCTCCCGCACGCAGTTCGCATGGAAACGATGTTTTGCCATCGGGGTTTTCAGTGCTTCTCTGACGTGTGCTTCACAAACACAACCCTTGGTGGATGTTCAAAACTGGCAACCGGGCCAACTGACAACCCGAATTGTCCAGAATGACCCACATGACGATGTACGCAAACTCATGCGTCAAGCCAAATACCCACAAGCCCTGCTATTGGTTAACAAAGGCTTAGCCACCAATCCACGCGACCCACAAATGCGGTTTTGGCAAGGCTTTATCTTTGAGCAATTGGGTCAGCCCGAAATGGCGATCCAAGTTTATTTGGCGCTCACGCAAGAATACCCAGAGCTGGCTGAACCCAACAACAATCTAGGTGTGCTTTACGCAGCCAAAGGTGACTATCCAAAAGCCAAAGCCGCACTAGAGGCCGCTTTGCGAGCCAACCCCAACTACGCCACGGCGCATGAAAACATGGGCGATGTGCTGCTGAATATGTCGCGTCAATCCTATGAACGCGCCATCTCGATCAACCCAAGCCAGCGCGATGTGGCAAAAAAAATTGAACGTCTCAAACCCGCATTGCCAGCGACACAAGCAAAACCATGACACTCTCCTCATTGACACGACGCGCCCTGTGCGCACTCGCCATCGTGGGCCTAGCCCAAACCGCCATCGCCCAAGATGCGCCCCGCGTGAAATTCGTCACCAATGCAGGCGAATTTGTGGTCGAGGTCTACCCAGACAAAGCACCCAAGACTGTCGACAACTTTTTGCAATACGTGCGCGACAAGCATTACGACGGCACCATTTTTCACCGCGTGATTGGCAACTTCATGGTGCAAGGCGGCGGCTACGACCAACGCTACATTGAGCGTCGCACACGCCCACCCGTTGAACACGAAGGCCGCGAAGCCTTGGCCAAAGGTGGTCCACGCAATACCGTGGGCACCATTGCCATGGCACGTACCAATGTGCCCAACTCGGCCACCTCACAGTTTTTCATCAACGTGATGGACAACGGCTTTTTAGACCCCACCCCCCAACAACCCGGCTACACCGTGTTTGGCAAAGTGGTATCGGGCATGGAAACCATCAACAAAATTAAAACTGTGCAAACCGGCTTCGGAGGCCCGTTCCCATCCGACGTGCCACGCACCCCCATCATCATCCAATCGGCCAACGTGCTTTAAGCACGCCCCAACATCTCAATTCATTGAAGGAAACACACCATGAGCAACCCACAAGTCGAACTGCACATCTTGGACCACGGCGTCATCACCATCGAGCTCGATGCCGAAAAAGCCCCCAAGTGCACAGAAAACTTCTTGAGCTATGTGAACAAGGGTCACTACGACAAAACCATTTTTCACCGTGTGATTCCAGGCTTCATGATTCAAGGTGGCGGCTTCGAACCTGGCATGACGCAAAAAGAATGTGACGAGCCCATCGAAAACGAAGCCAACAACGGCCTCAAAAACAACCACTACACCCTGGCCATGGCCCGAACGTCTGACCCACACTCGGCCACTGCCCAGTTCTTCATCAACGTGGCTGACAACGATTTCTTGAACCACAAGGCACCGAGCATGCAAGGCTGGGGCTATGCCGTGTTCGGCAAAGTGGTGAGCGGCAATGACGTGGTCGACAAAATCGCCGCCGTTAAAACAGGCCGTAAAGGCTTCCATGACGACGTGCCAAAAGAAGACGTGGTCATTGAAAAAGCTGTGGCGCTCTAAGCCTGCGGCTTGTTTACACCCACTGGCCTGAAGTCGCTCTACCTCCTTACTGACTTCAGGCCATTGATCCATGTCCAATCACCCTTTGTTGCCTCAGCCTGTACCCTGCGTGCAAGCCCCGCAGCATTGGCAACGTGTGGACTTCATTTCTGACCTGCACTTAGACGCAAACGAGCCCTCCACATTTGAGGCTTGGGCTAAGTACATGGTGCACACACCAGCAGATGCCCTATTCATCTTGGGCGATTTGTTTGAAGTGTGGGTGGGCGATGACAACCCAGACCCCTTTGCCTTGCAATGCGCAGCCGTGCTCAAAGCCGCAGCGCAGCGCATGCCTGTGTATTTCATGTGTGGCAATCGCGATTTTTTGGTGGGCGCGGGCCTACTCAACACCACGGGTATGCAAGGTTTGAATGACCCGACGCTGCTAGACCTTGGAACAAGTAACGATGCCCCCTCCATCCGCATCCTGCTCAGCCATGGCGATGCACTGTGTCTGGATGACCACGCTTACTTAGCCTTCCGGGCCCAAGTGCGCCAACCCGAGTGGCAAGCCAACTTCTTAGCCAAACCTTTGGCCGAGCGCCAAGCTTACGCACGCGATGTGCGAAGCAAAAGCGAAGCTCTCAAGCGCAGCCATACCGACTACGCCGATGTCGACACGCAAGCAGCTGTGACTTGGCTAAAAGCCAGCAATGCCCAAGTACTGCTGCATGGCCACACCCATAAACCTGCGGTGCATGACCTGGGCCAAGGTTTGAGCCGCTGGGTCCTGAGCGATTGGCACGCGAACGCTGCCCCTCCTCGTCTAGAGGTACTCAGCTGGCTGCGTCAAAACGCACAAAGCCCCACAAGGGGGCTTTGTCGATTGCCTTTAAGCGCTTAACGCTTGAGCAACACTTTCAGTGCCGCTTGCAAGCGACGCGCTGCGCCTTCGTCATACGCGCCCCCCAACACCTGAGCCGCATCGGCAGCCCATGTCATTTGAGGCGATGGGTCGTTACGGCGTGTGAGCATTTGCAACTGCAAAGCACGGCGCGCATCCATGTGCGCGGCAGGCGTAGGTAAATCAGCCGCCACTTCCAAACGCAAGAGCGGCGTCACCACCTCGCCTTTGGGTTCTGCTGACAAAGCTTGGGCCCACTGCGTGCGTTGCGCGGGGTTCAACTTGCTACCAATCGCTTGTGCAGCCGGCACTTGGGCAGCATCACGCTTTTCCCATGCGTGCATGAGCTGGCTCAACACTTCGCCATGAGCTTGTGCTGCCAAACGACGCAGTGCATCTTGTGCCGATTCCAACGCATGACGCTGCGCACGGAAAGCGGCATCACCCAAACGTGGTCCACGCGGTGCAAAGCCCTCACGGCCAGCGTCACGCCCGCCATCGCGGCCAAAGCCCGGCTTGTCGCCAAACTTGCCGCCGGGCTTGCCGTCGCGACCACGGCCAGCAGGCGCGGCTTCGGTGCGTTTTTGGCCGGGCCGGTCATCACCACGCACCGCCACCACAGGGCGTGGTGCAGCTTTGGGTTTGACGGGGGCAGCTTCTGCAACTGGCTCTGCAGAGACTTCAGCATCTGAAGCCTGAGTGGCTGGTGCTTCATGCGCGTTTTCAGCAACGTCTGTTGTGCTTGCCTCTGCAGAAGCTTCTGACGTGGTAGGCGCTTCTTGTGCGGGTGCAGGTGCAGGTACAGACTCGGTCACAGGCGCAGAGGCAGCTGGTGCAGCAGCGTTTCCCGCCGCTTCACCACGTGCGATTTGCTCCAACGCTTGCATGGCCGCGCGAATGGCTGCGGCATCGCCTTTGGCCGTAGCTGACTCGAGTGCCTTTGCAGCCTCGAGCACGGCTTTGTCATGCGGCGTCAGTGCAGCTTGCGATTGCTCGCGCACCGAGGATTTACGGGCAAAAGCTTCGTCAATCGGTTGACGGAAAGCGTCCCACAGTTTCTGTTCTTGCTTGCGGTCGAGCACCACAGCGTGGGCTTCTTCTTGCCAGCGTTGTTGCAGTGCTTTGACAGCATCCACACGCAAGGTCGGGGCGGCACCCAAAGCTTGGGCTTCGGCAATCAGCGCGTGGCGGCGTGCCAAACTGGCCTTTTGCATCACTTCCAGCGGTTCGTGGGCTGCATGAATTGCGGCCTTCCAAACAGGCTGCAATTCAGCAAACATTTTTTCGCTCAAGTGGCCGCTTTCCCGCCAACGTTGGGCGAACTGGTGCAGCTGACGCGCCACGCCTTTCCAGTCGGGGCCGTTGGCATGCTCAACCGTCCACGCTTTGACTTCTTCGATCAAGGCCAAGCGTTGGGCTTTGTGTGCCGTAGTTTGAGCGCGGGCTTCTTTGAGCCAAGCGTCCACCACTTCATGGGCGCGGTTACAAGCGGTGTCAAAGCGCTTCCACAACGCAGGATTCGGCGCGGCTTCTTTGTCGATTTTTTTCCATTGCTCACGCAAGTTGCGCAAGGTCTCTTGCATCTTGCGACCGCCCATGGCGGGGATACGAACCACTTCATCAGCTTTGGTAGCAGGTGTATCTGCTGTTGGCACAACTTCTGGCGTGCTAACTGCCTCTTCGGCGACCACTTCAGCAGCATCTTGGGCAGGAGCCGCTTCATCGGCCTTGGCCACTTGGGCTTTTGCAGGCTTGGCCGCTGGCGCTGGCTTAAACAAAGCCTCAGCTTGCATGGCCAGCTCTAAACGCTTTTGGTCCACCACCGCTTTGTCAGCGGTGGGTTTGACCTTGCGGGTTGCGTCCACACCAGCAGCAGGCTTTGCTGCTTTTTCTGGCACGGCGGCTTGAGGTAACACTTCGCCACGAGCCACACGAATTTGGTCAGACCATGCAGGCACAGCTGGCAAGGGTGCTGCCGCATCGGCTGCAGCGGCCTCGGTCAAGGTCAATGCCTCGCCAAAAGCGGTCCACACGGCTTGCACTTGTTGGGTGCTGGTTTGCAAAGCAGGCGCAAACTTGGCGTCCACGCTAGGCCACTGGGCGTCCGCGGCCAAGGCCTGGGCTTGGGCGACCCAACGGTCGAGGTCCACTTGCAGCGCATCGCGTTGGGCCAAGGCGTCTTGCCAAGGCTTGGTGGACAGCACTTCAATGCGCTGGGCCAGCAGCACAGCGGCTTCGCGTTGCACTTGGGTTTGGTGTTGCAGGTCTTCAATGGCTTTCACGCGTTCGGCCAATGCGGTTTTTAAACCGGCCAAGGGCTCGCGTGACAGCGGCGCGCCAGCTTTGGCGGCATCGCGCTGCCAGCCCATGGCGTCGGCCAAATTGATGTGTGGTGCGTCGCGCAGGGCTTCGCCTTTGGCAGTCCACTCCACAATCAAAGCATCTTGGTCTTTGCTGCGGCGCAGCTCATCTAGCTTTTCACGCAGCACTTTGGCAGCGCCTTTGTCGCGGTGACTCATTTCGTCAAAAGCAGCTTGCACTTGCTCTAAGGTGGGCTGAGCAGCCAGCCAGTCACGCAGGCGCGCCGTGCGGTCTGCCGATGTCGAAACAGTAAAGGCGCCACCGGTCAAAGTGTCTAAGGCGGCGAGGTCGAGGGATTTGTTAGAGGAATCAGTCACAAGTAGGGCTCACAGTAAATTACGGGTGATTGTCGCCGAGGCTTTAAAATTTCAGCTACTTCCTATTTAATAAATTTATGTCTATTCCCTTCATCGCCCGATTACAGCTAGGTCTACGTACCTTTGCAGCTGATGTGGCGCAAGGCTTTTTTGCCATTTCCCACAACGGCTTGGCCGTGGTGGGCCTTTCCATCTTCTTCTTTGTCGTGGCGTTGACCGTGCGCCCCGACCTGCGCGTGGTGACCGAAGCCAAGGTCATCAGCTGGCTCCAAGAGCGCCAATACGACGAACTGGGCATCGCCACCGACGCCGACGCGATAGACCGCGCCACCGCCACCGACCCGCGCGACCTACCCAAACAACAAGCCAACCTTGCCTATTGGCTGAGCAAAAAATACCGCGTGGCGCCCGAGCCTTTGAGCGCCTTGGTGTCTGAAGCCTATGACATAGGCCCTGCTAACCAAATCGAACCCACCCTGATCTTGGCCGTCATGGCCGTGGAATCGGGCTTTAACCCCTTCGCCCAAAGCAATGTGGGGGCTCAAGGCCTGATGCAAGTCATGACCAAGGTCCACGAACAAAAATACCAAGGTTTTGGCGGCGCATTGGCTGCATTTGACCCCGTGGCCAACGTGCGTGTGGGTGTGAACGTGCTCAAAGAGTGCATCACGCGTGCTGGCAGCCTTGAAGGCGGCCTAAAGCTGTATGTAGGCGCTGGCAATATGAAGGACGACCAAGGCTACGCAGGCAAGGTGATGGCCGAAAACGCCCGCCTGCAACAAGTGGCCAAAGGCGTGAAGGTGCCAATTTCAGCCCCACCCTCTACGGCTGCCGAAGCGGCCACCGCCCGTTTGGAGAGCCTGTGGGAAAAAGCCCAACGCTTAACCCCTTTTGGCAAGGATGATGACGAATAAAGCGTCTTGAAGCGCGGTAAACTCTGATCCGCGCGCAACTGGCGATAGGCGTGTTGGGCTTGCCCGATACCGCTGACGTGGATGTATGACCACTGGGAAGCGCGCAGCCTCTGTTCACAGAAGTGTTTTGCCGTTCGCCTGGGCAGCCAACAACACCTTTTTCTAGGACTGCCAGTATGTACAACCGCAACATCACGATCGAACAAACCGATCCAGAACTCTGGGCCACCATTCAGGCCGAAAACGCCCGCCAAGAGCACCACATTGAGCTGATTGCCAGCGAGAACTATGCGTCTCCGGCCGTCATGCAAGCCCAAGGCTCGCAACTGACCAACAAATACGCTGAAGGCTACCCCGGCAAACGCTACTACGGTGGCTGCGAAAACGTGGACGTGGCTGAACAATTGGCCATCGATCGCATCAAAACCATCTTCGGCGCAGACGCCGCCAACGTGCAGCCCCATTGCGGCGCATCGGCCAACGAAGCTGTGTTCCTCGCTTTCTTGAAGCCCGGTGACACCATCATGGGCATGAGCTTGGCCGAAGGCGGTCACTTGACCCACGGCATGGCACTGAACATGTCTGGCAAGTGGTTCAACGCAATTTCATATGGTCTGGATGCCAACGAAGCCATCGACTACGAAGCGATGGAAGCCAAAGCCCGCGAACACAAACCTAAGCTGATCGTAGCCGGCGCATCCGCCTACAGCTTGCACATCGACTGGGCTCGTTTTGCCAAGATTGCAAAGGAAGTTGGCGCAATCTTCATGGTCGACATGGCTCACTACGCAGGCTTGATCGCTGCTGGCCAATATCCCAACCCCGTGCCTCATGCAGACGTGGTGACCTCCACCACCCACAAGAGCTTGCGCGGCCCACGCGGCGGCATCATCTTGATGAAAGCTGAACACGAAAAAGCCATCAACAGCGCCATCTTCCCCGGCCTGCAAGGCGGCCCCTTGATGCATGTGATTGCAGCCAAGGCTGTGGCGTTCAAAGAAGCCATGCAGCCTGAGTTCAAAGAGTACCAAGCCCAAGTGGTGAAGAACGCCAAGATCGTGGCGGAGACTTTGACAGCACGCGGCCTGCGCATCGTCAGCGGCGGCACACAAAGCCACGTGATGTTGGTGGACCTGCGCTCTAAGAAGATTACCGGCAAAGAAGCCGAAGCTGCTTTGGGCGCAGCGCACATGACGATCAACAAGAACGCCATTCCGAACGACCCAGAAAAGCCATTCGTCACCAGCGGTGTGCGCATTGGCACACCTGCGATGACCACGCGTGGTTTCAAGGACGAAGAGGCTCGTATCACAGCTAACTTGATTGCAGACGTGTTGGACAACCCACACGACGAGGCAAACATTGCGGCAGTGCGTGCGAAGGTGCATGCGCTGACCTCCAAGTTTCCTGTTTACAAGTAACTTCTTTAAACCCCGTCCTTTGTGGCGGGGTTTTTGTTTGTCTTCGTTATTTTGTTCGTTTGTTCGTTAAGAGTTCTCGTTCGTCAGGGGTTCGCGCCGGAAACGGCACGGGTTGTAGGTACGGCGGGCTCTTCATGCTGGAGTACCAGAAATCATCGCCCGCCGTACCTACAACCCGCGCTGTTTGAAGTTAGAA
>JACCDN010572518.1_pt1 | contig 11953 bp, 14 predicted proteins | sample 7441691 | NCBI WGS metagenome assembly JACCDN01 (sample SAMN15323439, study PRJNA562643) | freshwater metagenome | isolation source: river surface water | place: USA:Blue River Watershed | collected 2017-08-16
CCGTGGCATAATTTAAGGCTACGCTGAAAAGCGATAGGGCGGTTAGCTCAGGGGTAGAGCACTGCATTCACACTGCAGGGGTCACAAGTTCGAAACTTGTACTGCCCACCAAAAATACCTAATTAAATCAAGCACTTAGAGGAAACTCTAGGTGCTTTTTTTCTTTTGGTGTCCTAAAAGTGTCCTAATGACACTTTTTTCTTGTGCTGATTCAGCCGAGAAAACTTGATAAATGACTGAATTTGAAAGACTTGAGGGGGGAGGGGTAACGCACTTTCTCCAGTATTTGTGGTTGCCTCCCATCCACATAAGTAATCAAATTGGAAAATTTGCTACAGACCGAATGATGGATTTTTGAGTAGGGGTAAGTGAGAAGTACTTGGCTAGGAATTCTTGATCCTCAATGCTGACCTCATAGCCCCTAAAAATGGTGGTGTTAGCCTCAGACCTCCCAAATCGCAGCTGGTCGGGGCTTGCCTTTAGCCAACTTGCTAAAACTCTCAAATGATCCTGCCTTGGCATTGAATTACCCAGTATCCAATTACGAGCAGTGTGAGGAGTTATCCCTCGGCTATTTTGGAGGGTAAAGTGATTTGCTACTACTGTTGGCGAAACTTTTACCCCATTTGCCTCAAGTGCAGCCCTTAGGCGCACTGAAAAGGCAAGTGCTTCTGTCTTTGAAGAGGTCACTGAAAGTTCCTAAACACTGAGGTAAAGACATTAGAAACCAGAAAGTAATCATTTGTTGATAAAAAAACGGTGCTAATTTACAAATAAATCAGTCAAATCGACATCCAGTTGGTTAGCAAGTTTGAGAAGAATTTCAATTGAGGGGTTCGTCACAGCCCGTTCTATCTTGCTGACAACAGTTCTATCCACACCAGCATCCAATGCCAAACGCTCTTGAGCAATACCCTTTGACAGGCGAATAGTTCTCAAATTGACGGCCAGTGTTGATCTGACCTCCTCTAGGGTTTTGTTGCGCATGACTTCTCTAAAAGTCATGAGTTTTCCTAGAAAACACATTTCAAGCCACGGTTTGACAGGCCACGGTTTAAAAGCAACAATAATCTTATCAAGAGGGCTTAATAAATGTACTTGAGGCTGTTTGTAATTTTTGTGCTGAGTTCACTATTAGCAAGTTGTGGGTCAACGAGATGGACGCATCCAAATTTGACTCAATCTAAATTTGATATGGACGTCAATAATTGCAGATATCAATCGCAAATGGCTACTCAACAACAACCTCGGCAAGAAACTTATGAGCAGTCTTTGCAAAGAGGTATTGCTCTTTCTCAAATGTCTCCTGGTCAAGCAGGTGCAGCAATGACATATAGCGGTGCTAATCAATTTGGCAATGCATTAGGTTCAGTGATTAATGCTGCTGCAATTTTTGATCAATGTATGTATCGGGCTGGGTATAGGAAGCAATGAAAGTTTGTGCTCTACTGATCTGTTCATTGTCATTGTTTGCAACTAATTCATGGGCGCAATTGAGTGATTCAATTTTCTCTTGTCGTGGAAGAGTTGACCAAGAACAGAGTAAGTTAATTGTTCTATCAATGCAATTCAAACTTGGCGGCTTGATGATTGAGGGAGATTTGAATGGTGATCCAATCGTTGGATCAAATTTTGGGACGGGCAATCTCGTGCAAGTAGTTGGGTATCCCAAAAACCAAGCGACAGGAAATACAAGGGATGTTGAGCACAAAATGACTGTGAACGTTAACAAACTAGATGGGATGTTCAGTTTGAGCATCATTGGTGTTAATGGGCACTCTTTCTTCCTATCTGGCAACGGACAATGTCAAATTCAAAACTAACTTTTGCGTTGTCAATTTGTTGAGAAAACTAAAAATGCAAACTAATTTCAAAGCTTTTAGAGGCATGAGTTCGTTGATATTGTTCCTATCAATTTGCTTAGTTTCTTTACCCGTATTTGCAAAGAAAAATGGTGACTCTTTGAGTGGATCTCATGCGGTCAAGGGGCACTTCAAGAAAGATGGCAAATACGTCCAACCACACAGAGCAACGAATCCTAATCAAACGCAGAAGGACAACTGGTCATCCAAGCCTAACGTTAATCCATACACCGGTAAGCCGGGAACTAAAGAAGCTGAAAAATAGTCGTCACTTCAGGTGGAAACTTTTCGGCAATAGTAATGAAGAATTTAACAGTAATATTTTTTTTGCTATTTGCTGGAATAGCTCATGCGCAAGAAATCCTAATCTTTGGTGGTGAAAACAATAAAGAATTCCTTGGATGTTTGTCGTGCAATGAGATGGCTGGAAATTCAATTTGGAATGAAATGTCAACTTACGGTTGGAAAAACGGATATGGAAAGTGGAATCCATATGGCCAGTATAAAAATCCATACTCAAATTACTCCGCTTGCAATGAGTACACATCAAACAGTCCAGTTTTAGTTGATAGAAATGGTAAGTTTTACGGACGCCTGTCGATGAACTCATATTCCGCAGGTAGTGTTTGCGGTATCAATGGTAATGAGCGGATATGTCGTGCGCTTAAGGTCATGTGCGCAGACCAATAAAGATGAATTTACTACCCAGAGTGTTTGGCACACATAGAGCAAATACAGGCCTTGTTTTTGGCCTCTTCAGGTACTAGATCTAGAAGTTCTGCAGGGAAGGTTGCCGCCATGCACCAGCAAGGCTCCTGGGGCTTTCCAGTGGTTTTTGCAATCTCTTGAGAACATTGATTAGGTTCGCCGCATATAGGGCACTTACAGGGATCAATTACGTTGTCCATGAGGTGATTAGGTGATGGGTATGTACTCAATTCCAGTTTGCGCTAATCCAACTAAGTTTATATTCGTGGCGTTAAAACTTGTGTCAGAGGCTAAGTGAGCTAGAGCACCAGCAGTCATACCGTTTTCAAGTAGCTTGATGAATGGTGCTTTATCAACCGCAGTTGGTTTAGTGCCGATCACATTTGTCCAAAGAAGGCTAACAATTTGATCGTTTGTTTTTGCGCCCGCTGCGTCAAGTGCAAGACCAGCCAAGTTGTCGTAAGTCCAGCCTGCATCTAAGAAACTCAGACCTATGCCCACGTAGTTCTTGTTTGAAACAGACTCTTTACCAAACACAGCACCTAGAATTTTTGCTGTGATGCCTGCGTTTCCCGTGATGTCAACGGCAATTGATAGATCAGTAAATTGAATGATTTCAATATTTTTTAGAGTATCTGTTCCAACTTCTGTAGTTGAGTTTGTGACCGTCCAAGTTCCACCATTATTGGTGTACTTGTAGCTTGAAGATTTGCTTAAGAAAACTGCGGTGTCTTTTCCAGATCCGCCATCAATTGTGTCATTTCCTATTCCACCAGTTATTGAGTCATTCTGGGAGCTACCAACAATACTGTCATTTCCCGCTCCTGAACTTATAGTTAAAGGAAATGAATTTCCTAAAATTTGATCATCGAAGTTTGTCCCAATAATTTTCTCAATTACGGTTTCTGGATAGATCGTAACTGCGGGAGCTGTTTCATCGACGGTAAACCAAGTGGAGCTATCTAATTGGTCAATCATCAGCGTTCTTTTGCCGATGTACACATTTCCAAGTGTTAGGTCTATGGTGGAAGAAATCCTTAAATTAGAAAAATCTAATGTATCAAATCCAGAGTTGTCTATGACTAAAAACGGTGCATAAGCGAATACAGTAACTATTGATCCATCGACAGAATTATTAAGTTTTTGGAATTCAGCTGCTTTCAAGGCGGGATCGTAATAGAACGTAAATGTGTTATTCACCTGCGATAAATTTTTACCGTAAAGATACTGTAATGCTGCTACATCAGCAGGTGAATATGTGGTTGAAGTCTGATTGTCTATGATGTAGTTGTTGTAAGACATCACAGTAAAGATGTCCGTATCAATATTGGCGCTGATGTCTTTTCCGGAGCTTCCTTTTCCGTCGTGCGCACCTGGGTCCGAATTATTAGCGGAGTGATCTAGCTGTAACAAATGTCCAAGCTCGTGAAGAAATATTCCTAAACCAGAGTCTCCCAACCCGTCATTGATATAGTTTGAGTTGATATAGAGTTGATTAGGAGATCCTGCGTACCCACCTGGCGTCATATTGTGAGAGCCCATTCTCACGTCAACACTTGAACTATCGTTAACCTCTACAAACTTAACATTCAAATATGTGTTTAAGTATTCAAAACTCTCTCGGATTTGTAATCTAAAATTTTCTGGAATTGATTTATAAACAAATTTTTCACCTGCAGGTACATAAGGTGCCCAGTGATCAAAGTCAGCATTTGCAAATGAGTACGTTATTGTTGTTTTATTAATTTTTTGATCGTTAATGACCAATGCAGGAAATTCAGTTGTGACAACTTTCAATTTTTCTTCAATTGATAGATCAAAGTAATTTATTGGTGACAAGCCAAAATTTGATAAGTTGTAAGTGCCATCATCAAATTGGAATTTCTCAAAACAAAAAACTGTAAAGTTTGATGTTGAGCTTTTCAATGTAGTGGCGAAGTCATTATTTGTAATGACATAGTCACTACGTTTACCAGTAATTACTAACGTGTCAATTCCATCGCCGCCATTTATAAAATCAAGTTTGTCTGCGATAACTTTATCATCGCCGTTTCCTGTGTAGATTTTGTCAATGCCGATGCCGCCATTTATGGTGTCATCCCCATCGCCGCCCTCAATGTAGTCATCTCCATCGTTTCCCTCGATAGAGTCGTTACCCTTGCCTCCATAGATATTGTCTTTACCTGAGCCGCCAAAAACTACAGTCGCAACATCGCCTGTTTTGATGTAATCGTCGCCCACTCCACCTGAGACCGTTCCTCCATTTTTGGATCCCCAAATATTGTCGTTGCCTTCTCCTGCGTCTATGTAATCATTTCCAGATCCGCCTACAATTTCATCATCACCTAAGCCACCGTAAAGCTTGTTGTTTCCACTAATGCCGAATATCTTGTCATTACCAGCGTCTCCATAAACAGTATCATTTCCCTCATCAGCTTGAAGGTAGTCGTTACCAGCGCCGCCAATTAGTGTGTCATTTCCCGATCCTGCCCAAATGCTGTCATTGCCGTCTCCGCCATCGATGGTGTCATTACCATCTCCGCCAACAATTTCATCGTCACCAGATAAGCCGTTGATTGTGTCGTCGCCTTCTAGTCCCCATATTTTGTCAATCGAAGTAGTACCTACGATGTTGTCTTTTCCTTTTGTGCCTGTGAAATTCGCCATACGATTTGTGTTTATATGAGGGTATGTGAGATTTGCAGAAGTAATCTATCTTTATTGAAACTAGAATTAAATGTACTGCTTTGTAATTTGCTTTACAACAGCGTTTCTGATCAACGGTTCCAACATCTTTTCTGTTTGATTGATAGACAACGGATTTGACTGATTTTTTCCAACTGAAGCAGTAGCACTACTACTTGGCACTGAAGTCGTCTTAGGCACTGATTTAACAGCGTTAGATTGGACTTTCTGACGCTGTATCTAATGGATGTCCTTTAAAAAGACATTCAATCAACTCACCGGTATGTATTCAATACCAGTTTGAGCTAATCCAACTAGGTTGATGTTCGTGGTGTTAAATGAAGTATCGGCTGCTAAAACGACTAAGTCACCTATCCTCATTCCATCACTAAGCATTTTGATATAAGGTGCTTTTTGTTCAGAACTTGCATCAAAGCCAACAACATTTCGCCATAGAGTTGAAACAATTGCATCAGCATTAACTGCTCCAATTGCTTTTAATGCAAGTTCACCGAGTTCGGGGTAGCTCATTCCCTTATCTAAATAGTCGAGGCCAATTCCTACAAAAGTAGGGTTGGCCACAGAATCTTTACTTAATACCGAACCAATTACTTTTGCCGCTATACCAGCGTTACCATCCAAATCAAGAGCAAAGGATCTGTCGCTGAACTTTAAGCGTTCAACGTTGACCAATTTATCTGTACCATTTGTAGCAGTAGGTGGATAAATTGCTATTGTTGGACCTGAGAAAGATACAGTCCAAGAGCCATCAGTCGATTTGCTCAATGAATAATTTCTTCCATTAGGAAATCCAAATTGATCGTCAACTTTGACAGTGTCTAAACCAGCACCGCCATCAATGATGTCATTTCCCAATCCACCAACTAACAAATCATTGCCATTCAAACCAAACAGTGAATTGTTATTCTCATTGCCAATAACTTTATCTGCCCCATTGGTGGCAGTGATAGTTGCTATTTTGGGGAGAGGTTTAGTTGGAACCACTTCGATGAAGTAAACAGATTCTTGATATGGAAAAGTAACAAGCCAAGAGACTCCTTTTGAGTCCACATATGCACTTGCCATGTTAAAGAATGTTTTGTTTGTAGGTCCTAAGTCAAGAATGTCAGATGTAAAGATTGGACTAAGGTGACCAAATCCATCATTCAAATAAATCAATGGCATCGTGGCTTGGTCAATCGTATTTCCCATTAGCACGCCATCTAAAAGCAAATCAATTGTGCCATCCAAGTTCACGTCAACTAAATTTACAAATGGAATCCAAGGCGAACCTGTGGATTTATTGATTTCACCCATCTTGCGAATATTATTTCCAAATGATGTGCTTGTGATGTCTGTTAGTGATTCCCCATTGACCTTTAATGTTTGTAAGCTCCATCCATCATAGAAAGGGTTATTTTGAGTTGAAAGCAAAACTATTTCTTTTATGCCGTCCCCATCGAGATCACCTGTTTGAATGTCAAGTATCTGCTCATTCTTGTTACCAAAATACCCACTGGGTATCAATGAGGCATGAGAATTACTGAATAGACCAGAATCGTTCCAATAAACAACTGACTGTCCTTTTGGATTGTTTCCATCGTTACCAATAATTAACTCTACCCAGCCATCATTATTGAGATCAGATAGGCTTACCGAGGTGAATCTAAGAGCATCACTCCCTTTAAGTTCATTTGGCAAATAGGCAGTTGATTCATTGAATTGTCCCTTGCCATTCCCGTACAGAATGGATGCAGAAAATGGTGCGGGGACAGTAGCGGTATTTCCAAGAAAAATATCAACATTCCCGTCCTTGTTAACATCGCCCACGGCCGTGCTATGTGTGAAATCTAGTCTTTGTGGAAGATTTGCAGTTGCATTTGTCCAGCCTGAAGGGCTAGACAAAATTAGTTGATTCTGTCCACCCGGATAAGGGGCGGTATCCCAGCCATGATCAGCAACGAATAAATCTAATTTTCCATCCTTGTTAAAGTCTGCAGTGACGAATTCTCTTGGATGGACAGTTGCAGGGATATCAATGCTTGACGAACTTGCAAGTTCATAAGTTCCGTTTTTACTTCCCCAATAAAACATGCTTTTTTGAGGAATTCCAGCTGTAACACCTGTGTCTGGAAATATGAAGCCAAATAAAGCAATGTCTTTGTAACCATCTTGGTTTAAATCTACAGAGTAGACAACATCTGAACGAGACTTGGCTGTATCTGGTGAAACTTTATAGTTGTATTTAAATTGAAAATATTCTTGCAAGTTAACCATTTTTTTCTTTCACAATAAGTGTTAATTCTTAAAGCACGCATATTTGAGTACTTCTTTAAGCTCTTTGAAATTCCAATAACCCATGCTGATTTTCATTTTTTGCTAAATTGTTAATTCGCGTGTTGCTGAATTTTTAATTTATTTTCGAGCTACTCGATCCAATATTTATATCAAGAAACTCTTGCAGTTTCATGTTGCTTCTGAAACCGATGTTGTGCAGTTCACTATAAAGACTCAAGAGATTTCTAAATCCTTCAGTCTTAGACCCATCCCCAGCAGTAGCCAAGATCAAAGCCTCCTCAGCCGATATTCGCCGATTGAAGTTCTGGGCTGTCATGACCTGTGGCATCCCAACGGAACGCCCTGAAGTGCGTTTATAGGCTTTGCGGGGCATAGATTCTCCTTGGCGGTGAGGGAAGGGGTGGGAGCTTAAGTTTTATTCAAAAGCACCCACTGGCCTACTTACTCAATAACCTTTTGAGTGCATTAGGTACGAACTGCTGTTGGGTGAATTTGTATTTTGAAAATCATCTAACCAAGCGCTATGTTCACGCATAACTATGTTGTCCTTGGAAGACTCTTCTCCATTCAACTCTTCTCGATTCGATTCATCTCTATTCAGAGCCTTTACCCCGCCTTCAAGGGTGGCTTTGCTTTCTTTGCGTCTATTGGCTTGTGTCTTTCTTCCTCCATTTCTGCCTCCATTTGACATGCTCTGGCGTTGCAGTTCGATTTTTAATCGATAAGCATCAATTTCTGGGCAAGTAAGATCGGCATTGTTTTTTTCGAACCAAGCCATGAGTTTTGAATCCATGAGTTTTGTTACCTCATTCATATCAAGTCCAAGGTACTTGGCTAGTTCAGGTATGGATGAAGGTACTGAACCGTTTACCCAGCACTCCTTTCTTAAGGTATCCCATAGTCCACGTTGAGCTAGCGTCATGGCTCGATAAGTTCGATTGGCCAGAATGTCAGAAGCATATTCTTGATATGCAGGAGCAGGTCTGTTAGAAGTTTTCATTGTGATCATTGTTCACCCCTTGATTTCAAATATGTATCGAGGTCAGAAACTCTCCAGCCTACAGCTCTGCCATTAGGGGTGAGTTTGATACCTTTAGGGATATAGCCAAGGGCTACGAGTTTGAGGAAGGAACTTCTTCCTAAGCCAAGATGGACGCAAGCGTCTTTAGTGCGTTTTACCGATTCGGTCATGAAGTACTCCAATCGAACAAATGTGGTCTGTTCGACAAGGTTAGTGAATGGCTACGGTGATTACTTATTCACGCCTATTCACAACTTCAGCACCTATTTAAATGGGTAGCCTCGATACGTTTATTACAAAACGTAGTAACACTTTAAAACACTTTATTAATAAAAACAAGCGTTAATTTAATAATTGAATCCATAAGTTTATGCAAGTTTTTCAAGAGCTTTTGCTGCATGAAAAGCTCTAAATTGCCCGTAATGCTTTTCAATCATGACCACAGACGTTCCTGCAAGTTGAGCAACTGTTAGTAAATCTAAACCATTTGTAACTAACTCTGTAATAGTTGAATGCCTGAATGTGTATGCGGACGTTGTTTCTGGCAGACCAGCCACTTTTACTGCAGCTTTAATTGGTTTTTTCCACGAGTCCTTGTTCCATGCCACTCCATCAGCTCTTGTAAATAAGGGTGCATTTGGGAGTTTGTTTACGGTTTGGTTTTTAAAGAATTCAAATGTTGCTGACGTAAGTAATATCGCTCTTTGATCTTTACCTTTGTCGAGTTCTATGGTTAAGTTTCCAGTTCTGGTATCGATGCTACTTACTTTCAAGTTTGCCAATGCTCCTGGCCTAAGTGGGACAAGTGATAATCCTTTAAGAAAGACTGCTAAATCATCAGAGGCCTTGGAAATTAGCAAGTCCCTTTGTGACCTGTCCAAATAATCCGTTCTTCTTTTTGAAGCATTTTTGATGGATTTAAGTGGTGTTTTCCAAGCCATATCGGTAGTCACCCATCCCTGTTCCTTGGCGAAATTTAAAGCGGCTTTGAGCGGCGCCATATCGCGATTTATAGTTGACGCAGCTCTGGGTCGTTTTGAAGGTGCTTTTGCGTGTGGATTTATAACTACCTCTGTCCTTTTTAATTGATTGCGCCACTCGTCTAAATGTTTTTGGGTTAGCTTGGTTAGGTGAATGCCAGAAATCTTGTCCTTGTATACCCATCTTTCAAATCTGGCATTGATATCTTTAGAGTTTTTTAATTCGCCCTTTTCATTAAGAGCAGTGCAGTAGCGTTCGCAGGCATCCTTAACTGAGATAACTTCATGATTTCCACCTTGCCGAAGGTGTTGAAAAAGACCCTCCGCTTTCTTTTTTGCCTGATCAAATCTTAGGTTTGGAGTGAATTCGCTAAATGAGCCAAGGCTTTGACGAATTTGCTTTTGTGTTGATGGGTCATAGAACTGTGCTATCCAACTACCCTCGCTTTGCTTGGTCATTTTTCGAAAACCTAAATGACAACCATTTGAAATTTTTTGCCAGTAAGCAGTATTCCTAACAGCTAATTTGTTTCGTCCTTCAACTGTGTCTATACGGTTTTTCATCGTAGTGTCCTAAAAATATCCTAAACATTAAGGAATATTTTAGGACATTAATGGTTGATTTACCAATGAAGTCACTGCATAAAAAACATTATTAAACTAATAAACCCTGCATTCACACTGCAGGGGTCACAAGTTCGAAACTTGTACTGCCCACCAAAACCTCAAAGCGCTTGCGAATCTTCGTAAGCGCTTTTTTTTTGGTCATTTAATTTGGGTCAGATCAACATTATTTGTTGAATTAAGATTCAGCCAATCAAATTCAAAAGCTGACTCTTGCATGTCCCAATCCATTAATACCGTGAAACGCAAATCTACACAAAATCGCATAGTGGCATTGCTCCAATCTGCAGCCTTACTCTGCGCCGCCGGGGCCACTACGGCTTTGGCCTTAGTTCAAAATTCCATTGCGCAGCCAAGTAACCCAACATTGCCTGCGCCTGAGGTCAAGTCACTTTCGGTGACTGCGCCCAAGCGCATCTTGTTCGTAGGAAACAGCTACTTCTATTACGGCAACAGCCTACACAACCATGTCAACCGCATGGTGCAGGCCGGTGGTATGGGTTTGCAAGAAAGGGACATACAGTACAAGTCTGCAACCATTGGTGGCGCATCGCTGGCTCACCACAACATGGAATGGCTCACTGAACCTGGGCGCATTGGTGTCAAAGAACCCTTCGAACTTGTGGTGATGGCCGACGGAAGTGCACAGCCGCTGAACGAAGAAAGGCGAGCAACATCTCGGCAGATCATTGCCAAGCATGCCGAAACCATCAGGCGTCGTGGTGGTGAGGTTGCGTTGTACATGACCCATGTGTATGTGCCTCCCCACAGACAAGTTCGCGCAGACAACCTGCATTTGACAGCACGCCATTACTTGTCTGTTGGCAATGAAATCAAGGCCATGGTGATTCCTGTGGCGTTGGCATTTGACGAGGCTTATCGCCGCCGTCCCAACGTTGTTCTGCACACTGATTTTGATGGTTCACACCCAGACATCCTAGGCACGTATTTAGCGGCTTGTGTGACCTACGCATCGATCTACAACAAAACTTGTAGTGGCAATAGTTACAACTATTTCGGTCGTATCGCTGCCGACGATATCGCTTTTCTCCAGCAAGTGGGAGACGATGTGGTGAAACGCTTCTTTGGACGCTAAAAGCTCTCCCTTTGGCAGGTAGGGGCATGTCAGTACTTAACCAGTGAACAAGCAGTGAACAATAAAAAGACAGTGGCAGAACTTTTGTAAATCAGTTGACCTGAAGTAGGTCGCTAAGTACGCTCATCAATATGCGCTTCAATATGTGAGTCATACAGGGGCAGTCTATGTTGGTCAAAGTATTCAATAATTAGTGAAATGGCTCAAGGTCGAATCAAAAGGTTGCAGTCTGCATCAAGAGCACACTCATACCCAGACAAGTCAACAGAGTTAGCTGTTTGCGCACTCTGTGATCGCTCCATACCTTCTGCGTTAAAAGACGCACATCATTTGATTCCCAAATCTCGAGGTGGTGTGGATACAGTTTTCATGCATCGCGCTTGTCACAAGCAAGTTCATGCTTTGTTCACAGAAACCGAATTGGCCCGCCAATACGCCAGCACACAAGCCCTTCAAGCACATCCCGAAATCGCCAAGTTCATCCAATGGGTGCAAGATAAACCAAGTGATTTCAATCCACCGACAAGGCGCAGTCGCAGCAAGGGCAGGTTCTGATACATGACTATGAATAATTTTGAGCTACCTGACGATCAATTGTTTCAACGTTTATGGCAAGAACTTTCGCGTGCTCCCCATGACAGGCATCACGAATGGCGCACCCCCACACTGGCCACACCAG
>JACCDN010077868.1_pt1 | contig 11952 bp, 13 predicted proteins | sample 7441691 | NCBI WGS metagenome assembly JACCDN01 (sample SAMN15323439, study PRJNA562643) | freshwater metagenome | isolation source: river surface water | place: USA:Blue River Watershed | collected 2017-08-16
CCAGACTCTTAGATAATGAGGTAATTGATCTCCATGCTAGATAACGAATTTAATATCGATACAACTTACCAAGCAACTCTGGTCTCGATGATCTGCCCGAATTTTTCGGAGCATTCAACAGAGCTAGAGTCAAAAAGATCAATGACAGAGCTTCGCGAACTGTTGCGAACTTTAGGTATAAAAACAGCGTCCGAACATATTCAAAATAGAAAGCAAGTTGATCCTGCAACGATTCTAGGCTCTGGAAAAATTCAAGAGATCGCAGAAATCGCTCATGATGAAGGTAGTAAACTTTTAGTGTTTGATTTTGAATTAACTGCCGGACAAATTAGAAATATTCGCGAGATCACAGGTCTTTCGGTTGTTGACCGCGTTCATGTTATCTTAGAAATTTTTGCCAAACACGCGCGAACAAGAGAAGCAAAAGTGCAAATTGAAATTGCACGCTTGCAATACGTTCTGCCAAGACTTGCTGGATTTTGGTCACACTTAAATCGCCAGCGCGGAGGAGTTGGGGTTTTAGGTGGAGAGGGTGAAAAACAAATCGAGCTTGACCGTCGTATTATTCGTGAAAAAATTGAGTTCTTTAAAGAAGAATTAAAAAGCTTAGAAGTTCAAAGAAATGAAAGAAAAAAGCGTCGAGTAAATCAAGCCGTGACTGCTGCTCTAGTTGGTTATACCAATGCCGGAAAATCTTCAGTTATGAACCGTATGTGCCGGGTGGATGTTCTAGAAGAAGATAAACTTTTTGCAACTCTAGATTCTACTTATAGGATGCTAAATCCTGATACTAAACCACCGATGATTCTCATTGATACGGTAGGATTTATTTCAAATCTTCCCAACACTTTAATTGATGGATTTAAAACTACTCTAGAATCGGCATTAGAAGCTGATCTCTTAATTATTGTATGCGATATCTCTGATCCCCATTTTGAAAAACATTTAGAAGTCACGCAGACAGTATTAAAGGAACTTGGAGTTGAAGATAAAGACAAAATGATTGTCTTCAATAAAAAAGATCTTTTTCACGATGAAATTAGAAAAAAAATTATTTTAAGAAAACATCCAAATAGTTTTTTAATTTCATCCAATGATACTGACGATATTACAAATCTTAGAAAAACAATTGTTGATTTCTTTTTAAGGAAGCAGCTCCCTTTCGATCTTTTCATTCCGTATGAAGATGGACTAGGACACTCTATTATTAGGGCCAAAACGAATATTATGAATACCGCTAGTCATGAAAAAGGGATTTTTTACCGCATTCGCGTCCCTGACTTTATGTTTGGCTCACTGGGAATTCAAAAATACATCCTTGCTCCTGATGATGAGCTTGCAGGCCAGATCACTTGGACTTAAAATTTATTCATTAGAATTTAATATTATTGGATAGATTTTTATGAAAAACCTGTTCCTAGGCTTCGCTTTTCTTTTCTCCTTTGTTCTCAAAGCGGAAACACAAATACCAATTCTAAAAACATTTAACGGCATTAATATCGTCACACTAAATTTGGCCGGAAAAGATTTTACTTTTATCCTAGATACTGGATCAAACGTAAACTTTATCGACCCTGAACATATGGAATATCTGACAAGAAATAACCTATTCACTCTTGATGAAAAACTCGACTCAAAGGTAAATACTTTTAATTCAAGTGTTAACTCAAAAGGTGGAATTCTAAAATTCAAACTAAACGATCTAGACTTTGCTCCAATGATTACAAATCTTATGCCTAATAAGCGCTTCACTGAGAAACTCGATGGTGTTAACTGTTGTGATGGCATTTTAGGTGCTCCCTTTCTAAAGCAGTATCCAACACTTTATGATCTTAATAAAAAAATAATTACAATTAATCCTACTGCGAAGACCATTGCTGATTTAAAAGAAAAAATCTCTTTTGCCATTGTCGGACGAGATGCCATCATTTTAGATTGCAAAGAAGATGAAAAAAATTACAAATTACGTTTAGATACGGGATCAGAAATTCCGCTTACATTTCATACCGATTTTGTTCAAAGTGAAAGGCTTTTCGAAAAGGTTTATAATAAAAATAAAATGTTTGCCCCCTCTTTTGTAAAAGTAGACCGAAGTGTTTGCGCTAAAAAATTAAAACTTAATTTAGAAGCATATCTCTACACCGGTGATGCCGGAGCCTTAAGCTACAAGGAAGTTGCTGGTAATTTAGGAGCCGCTGCTCTTGGGAGTGAATATCTCATCGATTACAAAAAATCCGTTATTGCGCTAAAATCAGCAAACAACCCTATTGATCTAGAAGGAATAGTTCCTGTTGAAATCAATTTATTTGAAAAGTTACCCCGAACAGATTTATTGCAAAAAATGGAATTATATATTTTAAATTCTTGTGTCTCTCAAGATAAAAGTGCAGAAAACTGCTTTAAGAAATGGTGTTTTATTCGCGGATTTGTTGTTGATTGTCCACTACCAAAATCAACGGATCTAAAAGATCTTCTTGAAGTCTATCACCAAAAATCTATCGATCAATATTGTTCTCTTCCTCAACTTTTAAGCTACTATACAAAAACCGATGCAAATATAACTCATCCTTGTCTATGGAAGTTTCATAATGAAATAAAGTGGAATACGTATTTCAATGGTATAGACTCAAAGAACTTGGCACCGGCTCTTCCATCAGACACAAAAATGCAGGCCTATTTCTTTAATGACCAAGAAAAATTTACTAAAAATTTTTACTGTTATGCCTTAAAAGAAAAACTTTTTAAAGAATCAGAACTTCCTATTCATCTTTTCGCTCTTTCAATTAATGGAATATCTTTTGGTAAAAAAAATTATCGTGAATACATTAAGTGGCAAAAAACAAAAACAGGCCTTGCTTGCATGAAGACGGTTATCGATTTTTTTACTAACAATGAAAATTTAGATTTTGATCTAAAGCTCCTATATGGAGCGAAGTACGGAATCCTTATTAACGAAGTCACTCATCTTGGTGATGGGGTAAAAAATACGATAAAAGACACTCCAAACGAAGAGCGATACGAAGAGAATATCGATCGAACTTTAAACCATGAAAGATTACATGTTTTATTTTCTGAGAATAAAGATGTGCAAAAGAAAATCAAGGAAATGGTTAATAAGCTAAATCCAGCCGACTTAGAAGCTTTTAAAACTAAACACCCTTCTTATGATTTCTCGAATAAAGAAATCCTGTGGCGAGAATATTTTTCTTATCAATATGAGGAAAACTTAAGCAAGCTTCTTGAAGATTTCTTTAAAAAATAATCTTTCGTTGTTCCCATTTTTTCGAGCGTACCCGATCCTCAGGCTTTTTATAACCCTTCTTATGATTTTTATAGGACGGAAGGCTAGGATCTGTTGCGCATTTAATTTGAAAATCAATCATCTCTTGGAAAGATTCAAGCATTTTATCATGCTTCCCCTGAAGCTTTTCAACTCCGTTCGCCTCTAAAAGTGAAAGCATTAAATGAATTGATTCAATTGTTGAAAGACAAAAATCTCCTGGCTGCTCTTTAATCGCAAACATTGATTTCTTTGTTACTTCAAAACTAAGTCTTGGCAAATGATGAAGGTTCGTTGAAAGCTTCATCATCTTCTTAGCACATGGCCAGGTTCCATCAATTAAAAAGGCAATAATATTTTTTTTGCTCGCGATATCTCGCTCAAGCTTACTACCATTAAAATTTTGACTAACTCCAGAGAGCATAATGGCCTCGCTACCTGGATAAACAAGATAGCAGGCATTACTAGAATCTTGAATAAATGCATTGACCTCTGCATCTTTAGTAAAATCCACCCCCATAATCATTTGCGAATTTTGCAAATACAGATGACTTAATCTTCCTGTTCCCATTTTTTCTTTTTTAGCTTCCATCGGATGAATCAAGAGCACAATTTTCACGTTGGTGTGAAACGATACTACATTTTTGCACAAACATACCTTTTTAGGCTTCATGCATTTGTAGCAATAATCTTTGCGCTGAATTTCACTAAACTCCTGCTCTCTTTTTAATTTGTTTTCAAGATAAGAAATTTTATCTACTTTCATTTTAATTTTTCGAAATCTTTTCCGACAGATAAGACACTACCGGTTTTTACATCTTCGATAATTGGTCTTGTGATCATCGAGCTATTTTCAATCATAAATTGAATTTTTTCTCTTTCTGACTTAAGAGCTTCAAATTCACTTAAGAACTTTTTGTAAGTCGTCCCCTTTTTATTTACTGGAAGCTCTCCGATAACTTCTTTCCATTTCACAATGCTTTCTTTCGTCGGTGGTGTTTTTTTGTAATCGTAAAATTCGTATTCAAATTTTGTTTTATCTAAATGTCCTAAGGCTTTTTTTACTGTATCGCAGTTTTTTATTCCATAAACAATTACTTTTTTTGCCATCTAATTTTTCCTTCTCCAAATGATTGTGGATTTTCCATCAAAATATTCGCGCTCAATTGGAAAACGCGATTCTAGTTCTTGAAATGCTTCTTCCGTAAAAATTGAAATATGAGTCGGATCATTTTTGTACCACCATTTTTCAAATTCTTTTTCTCCAAGCTTTTGCCATACTAAAGTTCGTACCATTAAGAGTCCATTTGGCCTTAAGTAAGATAACATCTCTTCAAAATCTTTTAAGGGATTTCTAAAATGTTCAATAACCTCAATGCAAGTGATGGCATCAACTGGGGCATGCGGAGTATCTGGAAAAAAGCATGGATCATAGGCCTGACTCTCAAAACCTGCTTCATTCATAATAAAAACTGCAGTTAGCGAATTTCCGCTACCATAGTCCAAATGAGTCTTCTGTCCCACAACTTCATTTGCCAAACGATAGAATTGAATAAAGGGATCGAGCACTCCTCTTATATAATTTTGGTAGCTCATATCGTCTGCTGAATTTTCATGAAAAGCATAACGTTCAAATTCGTCAACTCGTGATAAATGCTGAACGGATGGAACAAAACAAAAATGGCAATTGTTACATTCATAAAAATCGCGATCACAGTGGTGATTTACAAGGCATTTAAAAGTGCTTGAATGGTTACAGATTGGGCAATTCATTACCCATCTTTTTTACCTTACAGTACTCTGCTTGAAAATAGATTTTGATTTTTTTTCGCTGTTTTCACTATTAATGGTAAGAGAATTTGTTCCAAATTTCTCAGTTATGACATTCCAAATCATATTTGCCATAACTCCATTCTCCTGGGAGTGCATAAAAGCCCCCATAAGAACCATATCAGCTTTATGAGTATTTAAAATATTTTGAGAGCGCATTTGTCCATCGTCACTTTGACATTGCTCACTAGTCCCTACGACAGCATTTGTACGACAAACACTTGGTCTATCGTCATAAATGCTACACATATCTTGCTCATTTAAGAAAACACATTTCCTTTGCTGATAAGAAATTTGCATAAACTGATCAAAATCTGTTCCAGCATTTTGTTGAATATGCAGATTTGCCCAATTAATAGGATGACCATCGATAATTTTTCCTGCGAGCACTTCGGCTTCATCACTAGTAACACTTACTTGAGTATGACAGCAAGCTGCACATCCTTTTTTACAAGCCGTTAAAAGATTTACACTTGGATCTTTAAAAAGTTCATTCATTTCTTGATCAACAAGATCATGAACAAAATCTGCTCTCTCTTGTGGCCGAATCATTTTTGTCAATGTTGTAAGTACGGCCTGAGTAAGTCTGAAAAACTGAGGGTAATCTTTCAGTCTTAAATAGTTTTGAAGAGCAATCTGTGGAAAATTTTTTTTCTTTTCCCCTAATTTATCACTAGACTTATTTGTCTTTTGATCCATATTGCTCCTTTGCGAATTCCATGGAAAGCGAGCTCTCCAATATCTTCGTATTTTCATCGTAACACAAATGAAGAAAAGAGGTTGGCAACACGGAAGTTTTTGCCGAATTATCTGCCCTTTTGATTGCTAAAACACCATTATCCCATCTATACTGCCAACTATGGCCATACTTTGTACTTTAAAAAACCTCACGCTATCTTTTGGAAATAAAGAGCTCTTTAGTGGGGCCGAACTTACGATTAATTCTGGAGATCGCATTGGTCTTTTAGGACTAAATGGGCAAGGAAAATCTTCATTATTTAAAATTCTATCTGGTGATGTAAGACCTGATCATTCAACTCCACTTTTCGAATTCTCAAAAGCAAAAGGAGATGAAGCGGGTGCACTGCCATTTTCAATTTTTACCATTCCCCAAGATCTTCCTGAAGCTTGTAAAGTATTGCACAACGCTCGTGAAGTGCTCTTTTATTTCAGAAAGGAATTGGCCCAAGATTATCACATTATTACTCATCCCCATCAATTTGAGAAGGAGCTTGACGAAGCGGAACTTCGCTTCACACATGCTGGTGGATGGGAGTTGTTGCAAAAATATGAATCTTACTTAAAGCTTTTTTCTGTCTCAATGGATGAACTAGAAATCGCGAAACTCTCTGGTGGCGAGCAGAAAAAAATTCTTCTTTCACTTGGTCTTTCGGCAAAAGAAAATCTCATATTATGGGATGAGCCTACCAATCATTTGGATATGGAGACGATTGCACTATTGGAAGAAGAGCTCGATGCTACGGATAAAGCTTACGTTTTAATCTCTCACGATCGCACACTTCTTTCGAAACTTACCAAAAGAATTTTTCAAATTAGACGTGGAAAAATTGAATCCTTTACCGGGTCTTATACAGATTATCTTGAATACTTAAAAGAAAGCGAAGCCAGTCGAAAAAAATTATTAGAAAAATTAAAAAATAACCTTGCTCGTGAAACAGCTTGGATGCGCCAAGGGATTAAGGCCCGTGGAACTAGAAGTAAAAAACGCGTTGAAAACTTTAATGATTTAACAAAAGCTGTTCAGACAATCAAAAGTGAAGCTAAAAAAAATCTCGACATGATTTTATCTGGAACTAATAGGCAAACAAAAATCTTGGCCGAATACATCGATGTTACTTTTGGGTATCAACGTAATCGCCCACTTTTTAAAAATATTAATCTTATTATTCAAAAGGGAGATAAGATCGGACTGATTGGTAAGAATGGTGTTGGTAAATCAAGCTTTGTAAAACTCATTAACCAAGAAGTTTTTCCTGTTTCAGGAAAAATTAAAATGCAAGATGATCTGAAGGTCCAATATCTTTCACAAAAAAGAGAACTCTTGGATCCAGAAAAAACTCCTTATCAATTACTAACTAGCGGGTCAGATTATCTTACACTGCCAAATGGTAGCACCATTCATGTGGTAAGTTATTTTGAAAGTTTTCTTTTTCATCGCGATGAATTACATCGACCACTTAAAACATTTTCCGGTGGAGAGAAAAGTCGTCTGCAGCTCGCCTATAATTTAACTCTTCCAGGAGACCTTTTAATTTTTGATGAACCAACCAATGATCTTGATCTTGAAACCATTCAAATCTTAGAGGACAAACTCTCTGATTTCGACGGATCAATTATCATTATTAGCCACGATCGTGCTTTTCTCTCCGATGTTACTAATAAGATCTGGCTATTGGATGAAGGCAAAATCGAGTCTTTCCAAGGAGGCTATGATCAAGTTGAACCTTATTTAGATGCCCTGCAAATAGAAAAAAGCCTAGCGGGCCAAAACGAAAAACCAGTTGAGGCAAAACCTACAATAATTGAAAAAGTAGAGAAAAAACTCAGCAATAAAGATAAAGAGAAATTGCGCGAGATTGAACAAGCGATTGCAAAGACAGAGGAAAAGCTTTTAATAATTGAAGATAAGATCGCCAATTTTGACTACTCAAAACTTAACGATCCTAAAAATGGTGAGTTTGCTATCCTAACTAGTGCCAAAGAACTCCTTGAAAATCAATTAATCGATCTTTATTCCGAGCAAGAAACTCTGGAAAAAAATTCCTCTAACTAAAATAACATTTAATCAAATAATGAACTTCCCGAAACGAGTTACAGGCGAGGTTTATATGAAAGCATTTTCTATTCTGATGTTACTAAGCATGATCACTTACACTCTAGTTCACGCTGAAAATCCAAGCGGTAGCCGAGGACCTGCGGTGGAAAATATTCAAGAAATTGATATAGAAGCAGATGCTAAAGTGACAAGCAATAAAGGTTATGCTTTTGGGACAGATAAGCCAAAGGTGGTGCAAGTCACCAAGGAAATTCCTAAGACAAGATTTCCTGCTAATGAGAATTATGATGAATCAAAAAACGGAAGCTTTTATATTGGCCCATTTCTATTTTTATTAGTGCTTCCTTTAACTTTTTGGATAGTATTTTCTAAGAAACTTAAAAATAATGAAACGGAAACTGGAAAATATTTTTCAAAGACAATTCAGTTCAAACCATTTGAAACAGAATATCAAAAAAATGATGACGACGATAATGATGATGAGAATTATCCAAAAGCTGGCTAATTTATAGCCTATCTCGTTACTCTATATTCTTGAAATTTGCCATCGGGCTTAACTATTACGACTTCTGAATACAAATGATGTTTGAAAACAATTTCATTTCTTTTGTCACCATTTAAATCCATGATCTCAACGTCTTTTACTCTTTCAGAATATTGATTGCGTTGATCACGATATTCACGAAATAAATATGGTCCTTTTAAAACTTTGAAATCTGAAAATGTTTGGCGCTTAAAAGTCATAATATAAATTCGCGCAGTACTTTCCAACTCGTAATATTTTGTCGCTCCTTCATAGTAATACAAAAGTGCCACTCCTACCTCTTTATCAATCGAAGCAAAGCGGATTTTATATAAACGACTATCAAATCCCATCGCATCGAACTTAAATTGGTAGATCATCTTTTTGTCGCTATCAAAAATATCTAGCCAGTCTTCGTTTTCTTTTTTGGCATAGACAAAGCTCTCAGGTTTTCCATCCCCACTTACGTCCAAAGTATAGAAAGGAGTTGGTACAATATAGGAATAAGTTTTTTTCAGCGCTTTTGAATTTTCAGCGTCAAATTTCTTTAAAAACAGCTCGCGAATGTAACGTTCATCTTGGGCCAGTGCCCCAAGTGAAAGAAATAGCGAAATTAGTAATATTTTAGACTTTTTTAGACGCATATCTAAAGTTTACCACTCCTTTTTTTAGAGGAAACTCCCGCAAAAATCTGCCCTAAGTATTCCCAATGCCCGAGTCATAAGCTAGACTTTTGACTTAAATTGCGAAGATACGCAGCAAATACGACAGACACGATGTAGGTAATATAGGTAGATAAATGGATTTTAAACTTGGTATCACAAAAAATGACCATCAAATAATTGTCAAAACTTTTGAAGAAGGTAAAGCTCCAACTTCAAAAATTTTAGATCTTAACGAAATTCGCGAGCAAAACCTTCAAGGATTTTTTTACCTATCTGATCTAAAATCAGAGGACTTCATTAACCAATTAGAGAGCGAGACTAAATTTTATCCTGTAAGGCTGGCCCAAGAATTTCAACTAACTACAGATAAGTTTGAAAGCTTAGATCGCGAAGAGGCATTAAAACTTTTAGAAAAAGTTCGAGAAGCTTGGATTTTGCAAAATAATATTTCATTCATCGAAGAAATTTTTAAAGTCAGAACCCATTTAAATAATTTATGGCCAAATGATCGCACTGGTTTTTTTGAAGAGTTTTGGTTTTCACTTCGTTCTCAATTGGGTGCAAGTGAAATCACAATAATCTACAACGATATGATTAAGGCTACCAAAGACGGCGAAAAAAATAAGCTCATTAAAGTAAAAGTTTCAGGTACCAGAATTCCAGAACCACAAACACCTTTAGAAGCTGATGAAGCCGTCTATAAGCATTACGAAAAGGAATTAACCCAGCCGCTAGAGATTACTGAGTACAACAAAGAAAAAGGCCATTTAGTTATTGCTGGAGGATTAAAAAAATCCCCAATTTTAATTATGGCAAAGGTGTACGGTCTGACAAGAATTCAAAAAGCGGTATTAACTTCAATTACTGATGGGTTGAACGCCTAGTGATTGATTATTAAAATTATTATTAATTTCCTTTTTTTTAAATTTTTTTGTTATTAAGATATTTCTACAAGGAAATCATATTATGCAAAAAAATAGATTAGAAGCTTTCAGTGACGGCGTCCTCGCAATTATTATTACCATCATGGTATTAGAACTCAAAGTTCCACATGGCGATAAGCTTTCTGATCTCTACTCACTAATCCCGACGCTTTTAAGCTATGTACTTAGCTTCATCTACATTGGTATTTATTGGAATAACCATCACCATCTGCTTCACACCGTTAAGCATGTGAATGGAAAAATTCTTTGGGCCAATATGCATTTACTTTTTTGGCTCTCCCTTATTCCATTTGCGACAGCATGGACCGCAGAATTTCATTTCACAGAAGTTCCGATTGCTCTTTACGGTGTAGCACTTTTAATGCCTGGTGTGGCCTATTCTATTTTAACAAGGGTTATTATCAACTCTCACGGCGGAAAAGATTCACTTCTAGCAAAAGCTGTGGGCAATGATTTTAAAGGAAATATTTCAGTTGTGATGTATACAGTTGCTATTCCTCTTGCTTGCTATCTGCCGATTGTCTCATGTTTTATTTATATTGCCGTCGCTATTCTATGGCTTGTTCCTGACAAGCGTATCGAAAATATTGCCGAACATCGCCACGAATAACCGTATCTCAATCTTATCACTATTGGTTTTAGAGAGACTCCAGTTTTTAAAGTCTAGACTCTTCAATAACTTAACTCCTTACGAAAAATTGAGGCTTTATTAACTTTTTGTCCATTTTTTGAACACCCTGTAATTTTTGGCCAATTCCCTGGCTAAAAATCGCCGCCTTAGCTCAGCATTTTTGGCCCAGAACTTGAATATATATCAAGTAATAGCGGGGGATTTATGAAAACGATTAAAATGATTTTATTAAGTACAATATTAGCAGGATCACAAATCAGTTTTTCAAAAACTAGACCTATATCGGTTAAAAAAAGATTGACTGATGAACAAAGAATTCAAAAAATGATTCTTGCGGTTCAACCAGAAATTGATAAAAAAGAATTAATTAAAATTTCTGCTATGATTAACCGTACTGCAAAGAAAAATAAAATTGATCCAAAAATCATGATTTCTATTATTGATACAGAAAGTGATTTTAAACATTATAAAATTTCTACCACTGGAGATATTTCAATTGCCCAAATTAATCCAAAAGTTTGGGAAGGTGAATTTGAACGCTTAAAATTAGGTAAACTTGATGTTAAAAAACTACAAAACAGCAAAGGGTATGCAATTGTAAAAATGGGACAAATCTTACAAGTTTTACAAAAAAACTACGCGAAAAGAGATAAGAACTGGTACGCTCGTTACCACTCAAAAACTGAAAAGTATAAAACTAATTATGCTGGTAAAGTTGATATGCGCTTAAGAAAAATTGCCTCAATTTAATTCTTTTATAAAAACATTCTTAAAATTGCCCCGATTAGGGGCAATTTTATCCACCACTCTTGAACTGAATCCCAATAATCAATATGCTCGATAATTTTGTTATCAGAATTTAGTCTCAAAAGAGTATTACCAAAAATTTTAAAAGTTTTCTTTAAAAAAATGAAATCAAATTCCCAATAGAGGGAGACCAGCTCACCTTCTCTTAATACATGGATTATTTTAAATTTAGGTTGCGATAAGTGACGAAACATTTTTTGATATAATTTTTTTATATCCTGTAAATTATGAAGCTTATTGAAAGGATCTCGAAAGTAACAATCATTAGCATAAAAATTATCAATTTCTTCCAAAGTTTCAATTGTTAAATTCTCATACCAAGAAATTAAAACTTTCATGCTTTCACCAATTTTTTAACTAACTTTAAATGTAGAGAATAAGGAAGAAGTCGTATGGTTCTAAAAAAATATGAAAACGTTTTCGGAAAGACGATGGCAAAATCTCCTTTCTCATAGCCTTTCATCATATACTGTGC
>JACCDN010410757.1_pt1 | contig 11949 bp, 9 predicted proteins | sample 7441691 | NCBI WGS metagenome assembly JACCDN01 (sample SAMN15323439, study PRJNA562643) | freshwater metagenome | isolation source: river surface water | place: USA:Blue River Watershed | collected 2017-08-16
GAACCACTATTGGTAAAATAACAAACTTTCAAATGCTTTGGTAATGTTGCTAATAGTGCTTCTGCATAATCAATGATATGATCATTCAAATACCTTGTATTGGTATTAAGAGTTGCAATTTGTTTTTGCATGGCTCTTGCTACCACCGGATGACAATGGCCTACATGACTTACATTGTTTACACAATCTATATAGGTATTGCCTTTATCGTCGTATAAATATTGTAAGGCTCCTTTGTCTATTTTTAAATGTGATTGATAACTTATACTTAAATTTTTTCCAATATGTTTTTGTCTTCTGTCTTCTATACTTTGATAAGTATCATTTTGATCAATCAAGCCTTTGAAATTACAAGCTCTTCTGAAAGCGTCTTCTGCTTTAATTGGATTGATCTCTATTAATTGATATATTAATTTCCAAGCGGGTTTCTCAGTAATAAAATGATGCGCATTATCTGTTGATAAAGAAGCATTGTATGCAGATTGAGTAAGACTAATACATAGTCTTGCAGCTATTAAATAGTATAATATGCTTAACTCTTTTTCTTCAATAAGATATACACTGTGATAGCCTTTAACAACTGATGTAGCAACAGTAAGGGGATCATTGCAATGAAGCATGGCATAGGTACATGCTACTGCAAGATTATTGATGGTGGCAGAATACACCATATCCCCAAAATCTATTAAGCCAATAATTTCATTGTCATTTACCAATACATTATAATCATTTGCATCATTGTGTATATAACTATGTCTAAATGAACTTAATGTTGGAAGAACAACCGTTTCAAACTGTAACAAAAAATAATCAACTAATCTTCTTCCTTCATGTGACTGAATGAACTTTAATTTTTGATGTGCATCTCTTGCAGTACTGATATCCCAAGTATAATGCCTATGCATACTTGGATGCTTAAAGTCTTTTAAAGCATCATCCATTTTTCCTAAAAAACCTCCTAGGTTTTCATGTAGATCTTGATGATCATGTGGCGTATCCACCCAAAACTGCCCTTCTAAATAATTTAAAATTCTACAATAAAAAAATTGCCCCCCTTGCTCTATAATAGTTAGTGCTTCTCCTTTTTTATTTTTGATATAGTATTGTAATTGATCAGCAATAGGGCTGTTTCTAAGATGTGCAATTATTTTTATTTGTGCATCTATAAAATCTTTATCATGTTGCTCACCAGCAATTTTTAAAATGTATTTTTTCCCGAATTTTTCTGTTAGAATAAAATTTAATTCATCATATCCATCCAATGCCTTTGCATCAACAGTTAATTCATAATAATTATGAACAATATTTTCTATAGCAGCTGTTGTAAATTCCATAATCTATTGTATAAAATCATTGATTAAATCTGCAGTAGCTTTTGGGGCTTCTTCCATAGGAACATGACCTATATTTTTAAGAATTACTACCTTGCTATTTTTAATATCTTTTTGAAATAAATAAGCGTTATCGCTATTGATTAACTGATCCTTCTCCCCAAATAAGATTAATGTAGGTTGTTGTATATCTTTGATTCTATTGGTTTGCTGATCAAACTTATTTTTAAATATACTTAATGCTGCTCTTCTATTTCCTTCTGATAATAATAGTTCATGATATCTTGTAATTCTTTCTTCGGTTATTAAACTTTGATCTACAAAGACGGTTTCCAAACTCTTTTTTACTAAGCTTTTAGGTGTAACATATAATAGTAAATTATTCAAGACCGGAATACTAGCAATTTTAAAACCTAAAGAACCTTTCTCATTAATTTTTGGATAGCCACTTGCATCAATTAAAATTAACTTAGAAACTTTTTGAGGGTAGTCCAATGCGAAATGCCATGCAATACCACCTCCTAAAGAATTTCCTGCGATAATACATTGTTTAATATGAAGTTGTTCTAAAAACGCGTTTAAGAATTGACTATAATATAAATAACTGTATTTATTTTCTGGACTAGGTCCAGTTAAGCCAAATGCTGGAATGTCCAATCTTACCACTCTTTTGTTGGCAGGTAGCAGTTTGACCATACTATCCCAAGTATTTAAAGAAGAAGAAGTGCCATGTATTAATAATATAGGAGTGCTATCTGCTCTATTGCCCTCATCTCTATAATGCACTTGCATGCCCATTAGAGGCATAAATTGTGAGGGGCTTTGCGCATATTTGTTCATCAATTGCGCTCTTGGAATATCTTTTTGTGCAACAGTAATTATTAATGCACTTAATAAAACTAGAATTGTTAAAAAACCATACCCCAAATACTTGAACCATTTTTTCATAAGTGCTGTTATTTGAAGATATTAAGTTATGCATTTTTGTCTTTATAAAAACAGTAATTTCGATATATCAATTTATACATATGAAAAAAGCAATCTTGTTGTCAAGTTGGTTATTTGTTACTTTATTTTCTTTTGCGCAATCCACTCAAAAACCACCATTACATGGAAAAAATTGGATGGCCATAACAGGTAAGCCATTAGCAGCAACGGCTGGTGCAAAAATTTTTGATAAAGGTGGCAATGCAGTAGATGCTGCATGTGCTATGTTAGCTGCAACATGTACCATGTGGGATGTATTAAGTTGGGGTGGTGAAACTCAGGCATTGATATATAATCCTAATACTAAGCAAGTAATTGCAATAAACGCAATGGGCGTAGCACCAACTGGTGCAACAGTAGAATTCTTTAAATCAAAGGGTTATCAGTTTCCTCCGGAATATGGTCCTTTAGCAGCTACTACTCCAGGCACTCCAGGGGGTATTTGTTATATGTTGTCTAATTATGGTACTATGAGTTTAAAAGATGTATTAGCTCCTGCTATGGAATTAGCAGCTGGTTATCCTATAGATGCGCAAACAGCAAATAGTATTGAAAGAGGTAAAGGAAGAATTAAAGAATGGCCTTATAGTAAAAAAGTATTGTTACCACATTTAGGTCAGAAGAGAGAAGCGCCAGAAGCGGGTGAGATTTTTGTACAACAAGACTTATTAAACACTTTACAAAAGATGGTGGATGCTGAACAAGCTGCATTAAAAAAAGGTAAGAACAGAAAAGAAGCGATTCAAGCAGCGTATGATCGTTTTTACAAAGGTGATATTGCTGATGAATTTGTTAGAGGGGTAAAAGAACAAGGTGGTTTAATTACTAAAGAAGATTTAGCAAATTGGAAACCAGTAGAAGAAGCGACCACCCATGTAAATTATAAAGGGATTGAAGTATATAAATTACAACCATGGACACAAGGCCCAGCTTTATTACAAGCTTTAAATATTCTTGAAAATTTTGATTTAAAGGGAATGGGATATAATTCTGCTAAATATATACATACAGTGTATCAAGCAATGAATTTAAGTTTTGCAGATAGAGATTTTTATTATGGAGATCCAAGATTTGCGACCAATCAACCGATGACTGGATTATTAAGTAAAGAATATGCAAAACAAAGAGCAGCTGAAATTAATTGGAAAGCAAATAATCCAAATGTAGGTCCTGGTGATCCTTATCCTTTTGAAGGAAAGACCAATCCTTATTTGAATTTATTAAAATCAAGAGGCTTTACACCAAATAGCGATACTTCTCATAAAAACACTTTCTTACCTGCACATGATGCTATTTCTAAAAATGAAAACACATTAAGTACGGATGCTGCGTATATGGATAGATTATGGAGAGGCACTACCACCGTTGAGTCTGCAGATAAGGATGGTTGGGTAGTTTCTATTACGCCTAGTGGCGGATGGCTACCAGCTGTAATAGCTGGTAATACTGGTGTTGGAATGAGTCAAAGAATGCAAAGTTTTGTTTTAGATTCAACAATCAATCCATTTAATGTGGTAGCTCCAGGGAAAAGACCAAGAGTAACTTTAACACCAAGCATTGCAATGAAGGATGGCAAACCAATGATGGCATTTGGTGTTCAAGGGGGCGATACACAGGATCAAAATTTATTACAATTCTTTTTGAATGTAGTTGAGTTTGGTATGACCATGCAAGAAGCTTCTGAAGCAGCAAACATTAATACGAATCAATTATGGCTTTCTTTAGGAGGATCTAAAGTAGATGATAGAAAACCAAGACCAGGTAATTTATTATTAAATAACAATGTACCTGATTGGGTAAGAAAAGAATTAAGAGCAATGGGTTACACACTAAGTTTTGAAGAAAGAACCAGTGGCCCTATTAATGCAATTTACTTTGACTGGAAACATAATTCAATGTGGGGAGGAAGTTCTAACCACGGAGAGGACTATGGTATTGGCTGGTAGTAAAAAAAAGAGCCTCGCATTGCGAGGCTCTTTTTTTTACTTTGGTGTTACAAAGTAATCGACTACAAACACTCTATCCATATGAGGTTTTAATACTTCTTGGAAGGCTTTGTGTGCAGGATGTAATTGATAAGAGGCTAAATCTTTTTCAGAGCTAAAAGTTAATACAAAGCAATGTGTAAAGCCTTGATCTAAATGTTCTGGGCTCATGTTTAATCCCCATTCCATTTTTTTAACTTCTGGCACTTTACCATATAAGTCATTGAAGGTTCTTGTTACTTTGGCAACATCTTCTTTGCTTGAAGTAGCTTTAAAAGTAAATAAAACTACATGTCTTAATTGTGTTTTTTCTTTTTGTGCAAATACAGCAAAGCTGGTAATAACTAATAAGCTTAAAAGCAATAATTTTTTCATGATCGTATTTTAATCGTTATAAAAAGATAGCAGGATCATCACAGATTCTGAATCCTTCATTAAATGTATTCATTAATTCAACATCTTGTGCATCTAAAGAAAAATTCTGCGCATCAAAATTTTCTTGTAATCTTTCTTTTTTGGAAGATTTAGGAATAGTAGATACACCTAATTGAATATTCCAGTTCAAAATAATTTGAGCGGGTGTCTTTTGGTATTTCTCACAAATTGCAATAAGTCTTGGGTCATTAAATTTCTGACCTCTAGTAATAGGAGAATAAGATTGCAATTGAATATTGTTTTCTTGGCAATAGTTCAATACTTCTTCTTGAAATAACCAAGGCGTAAATTCAATTTGATTCAAGGTTGGCGCCATATTCGCATAGCTTTCTAATTCCTTTAAAAAAGGCAATGTATAGTTTGCTACCCCAATCGCTTTTGCTCTCCCTGATTCATAAATTTTTTCCAATGCTTTCCAAGAATCTTTTCTTCCTTCTTTGATTGGCCAATGAATTAAATACAAATCAACATATTCCTGTTGAAGTTTTTCCAAACTTTCATCAAATGCACGAAGTGCTTGATCATAGCCATGATCTGTATTATTTAACTTGGTCGTTAAATATATTTCTGATCTTGGAACAGTAGTTTGTTGAAGGGCATTACCTATCTGCACCTCGTTTTCATACATACTAGCAGTATCAATTAACCTGTAGCCAATGGCTAAAGCGTTTAATACTGCTAGTTCTGCTTCTTGGTGGTACATATCATATACCCCCAAACCTAGTAGAGGTATATGATTACCACTTTTCAAGACCTAATAATTTTTTACCTAAGTCAGTTAATACTGCAGTATCATATTTAGTTTGTTCCCAATTTCTTGGATCTCCTGGGAAAGCATATCCTTCGGGCGCAATTCTATGTTTCCAAGAATTCACTCTCCATTCTTTTAGTGCTTCATTATCTTCTTCTGCAGGCATCATTGAAACATATTGTGCAATACGCACTTTGTCTTCACTATTATTTGCTCTGATACCATGTGGTTCCAAGCTATTAAAGATTAATAAATCTCCTGCTTCTAATTTTACTTTGGTTGGAGTAAAACCAGTTGTGTCTGGTTGGAATCTATTTCTATCTTCTGGTTGAGTTAATTTCCAAGTATCATAGGTTCTGAATAATTCAGGAATACATTGGAAGCCACCCATGTTCTCATCTGTTTGATCTGCTAAGGCTAATACACCTTGAACATTCACAGGTTTTGTTTCTGGATCATAATCCCAGTGAATAAATGCTTTGTATTCATGACCAGGACGGATAGGAAAATTTAAATTCGCTCTATCAATGGTTACCCATAATTTTTCTGTTCCCCAGATATCTACAAATGCATCATATACTCTTTGCATTTGTCTGTTGTTCCATAAGTGTTGATTATTATAACATTCTACCATACCTGTACCAGCCAACTCTTTCATTTTCATTTCTGCTCTTGGTGCTGTATACCAAGTGTCTTTATTATTGGGATCTTTTTCTTCAAACTCCCACAAGAATTTAGCAGTGGCTAAAGCTTGTTCTCTTGGAACTGCATTCTTGATAACGATATATCCATTATGAATCCAGAAATTCCAATCTTCTTCACTTAATACTCTCAATGGTTTTCCATTAGAGCGATCATTTAATTTAGTCGCACTACTTTTTGCAGTAGATGGATTTCCTGGGATGTCTTTATGTGCAGCACTATTCGGTGTTGCCATTGTGGGTACCATTGTTGGCACCATGCCTTGTTGTTGATTTTCCATAGCAAGCAATTGTTGGTTTTTGATATGATAAATGTACAGCCTTGGCAGCGCTTTATATTTTGTCTAAAATGGCCAAAATTTGCTCTATATTGATATAAAATTACTAAATTGGTTAAAAGTCAGTTATTTTAGTATCAATGAAGCTTAGTTTAGAAAATATCAAACCAGACGAGGGTAGTTCTTTTAGGATACTGCTTACGCCTAAACTAAATGAGATTTTTTACTGGCATTTTCATCCTGAAATTGAGCTGGTATATGTAGAAGCCGATAAAGGGGTGAGACATATTGGGGATCATATTAGTACTTATGAGGGAAGCGATTTAGCATTGATTGGATCTTATATACCACATTTGAATTTTGATTATGGTGTACAGTCTGTTGTTGAAACGGTGGTGGTGCAGTTTAGGCAAAATTTTTATGAGGATCCTTTTTATAGTCAACCAGAAATGAAAGGCATTTTTGAGTTATTTGAAAAAGCCAAAACCGGTATTGCTTTTTATGGTGAAACAAAAGCTGCAGCTGGAGCCATGTTGAAGCAACTAACTGAATTAAAACCATTCGAGCAATTAATGCATTTAATCAAAGTGTTTGATTTCTTGTCTAAATCTAGCGAATACACTTTATTACATACAAGACCTATTGCGAATCATGCAGTTATCAAAGAGCAAGAAAGAATGCATTTGATTTATCAATATGTTGAAAATAATTTTCAACAACCTATTGTGATGGATGCTATAGCCAAACATGTAAATTTATCGGTAGCTGCATTTTGTAGGTACTTCAAAAAAAGTACTAAACTAACTTATACCGATTTTGTAAATCAGTATAGAATTAACCATGCTAAGAAATTATTAATGCAAGATGCTAATGTTACGGAAGCCTGCTATGAGGTTGGTTTTGAAAGCTTGTCTTATTTTAATAAAATCTTCAAGAAAATTACTGGAGAAAATCCTTCTACCTTTAGAAAAAGAAAGGGCTTTGATTAAACAATAATCTTACCATCTTCCATTTTAATGATTCTATCTGTTCTGTCTGCAAAACTAGGGTCGTGTGTAACAATCAACAATGTTTGATTATACTCGTGTGCTAATTTTTTAAAAATATCAAATACCAGGTCGCTATTTTTTTTATCTAAATTTCCAGTAGGCTCATCTCCCATTATAATATGTGGATCATTGATCAATGCTCTAGCAATAGCTACTCTTTGTTTTTCACCACCAGATAATTGATTTGCTTTTTTTAATGCAAGATGCTCAATACCTAATAGCTTTAATTTTTCATAAGCACGATGTTCTACTTTTTCTTTGGAGTACTTATTTAATTTTAAGCCGGGCAACATTACATTATTTAAAACATCAAACTCATTGAGTAAGTAGTGAAATTGAAATACAAAGCCGATTTTCTCATTTCTAATTTTAGCCAAATAGCCTTCGTCGTTTTTAGGCATTTCATCTTGATCAATATAAATACTTCCTTCATAATCGGTATCCATAGTAGACAAAACATATAATAGGGTAGATTTTCCACAACCAGATTTGCCAGTAAGTGAGACAAACTCTCCTTTATTGATACTAAAATTAATATCATTAAGCACCTGTACTTTAACAGGGTCTTCAAAGTATTTGATTATATTTTTTGCTTCTAGTATTTTCTGGCTCATAATTATTTTCCCCTTATGATGACCACGGGGTCAATTTTACTTGCTTTTCTTGCTGGAAACCAACCAGCAAAATAAGTGGTGATTAAAGAGAAGCTAATGCCTATAATATAAAAAATGATACTATAATTAATAGGATAGGTTTTTACAGTGGGCAATGCTGCTGTAACAAAAGGTATCTGATCAATAATGCTGGATAAAATAAAACCAAATAGTAAGCCAGCTAGTCCTCCAAAAAAACCAATACTCAACGCGATGTACATGAAAATATTTTTAACATCCTTACCTGAAAACCCGGTTGCTTTTAAAATAGCAATAGAATCCATTTTTTCAAAAATCATCATGTTTAAAATATTGTATATACCAAAGCCAGCAACTACCAATAGGGTAATACCTACCGCGTAAGAAATAATACTTCTTACTGCACTACCTGTTTCAAATTGCGCATTAGCGGTTTGGATATCTTCGGCGTCTGTTTGATACAATTGCGCATATTCTTTAGCAGTTGGAATGGATAAATTGATGTCTTTTAATTTTACATCAATTTCCGTAACAAAGCTATTGGGTTTATTCATTACTTTTTGAACAGTATGAATAGACGCAAAACTTTGTACCATATCAATATCTTTTAAACCCGATTGAAAATATCCCACCACCTTTAATTGAAAACGATCTCCCTTTGCAGTGGATAGTTGAATCACATCGCCTATATTGACTAATAGTTTTTCTGCTAAGCTTTTTCCTAAAATAATTGTATTACTTTCTTTTTCTAAATCTGAAGCATTGCCGGCCACCACATAATCATTAAAATGAAATAATTTAATTTCTTCTGGTGCATTTACTCCATTTAATACTCCTGTAATATCTGTGGTTCCATTAATGAAAAATACCTGAGCGGTTAATTTTTGTGTAAACCCTGCCACTCTTGTATCTTTTTGTAATGAATTCATGATGGCTTGATTATTGTAAATAGCTTGTTTATTGGCGTCAGATTTGATGGATTGAATAAAATGATACTTGTCTTTATATTCAGCAGCATTTTTAATAGGCTGATTGGCATTGGGCTTAATATCATTATATAACTTGATATGCGGTGTTCTGTTTAAAATTAATCCATCCAGCAAATCATTTAATCCATTCATGAAACCTAATAAAGTAATGAACATGGTAATACTAAAAGTTACACCAATGGCAGCCACCAAGGTTTGTCTCCATCTAGCTAAAAGAAGCGCTTTGGCAATATTGATTAAAATTCCCTTCTTCATTATTCAGGCTTCACTAATTCATCTTTTTCAGTAATACCATTAATAACTTCTACCTTATCATAATCTTTTAGACCAATAGTAATTTTTCTTTTTTCTTTATTGGCTAATAACACATATTTATCCTCTACTAAATAAGCTCTTGGAATAGTTAAGGCCTTGTTTTTAACTTGTATGATGATATTGGCTTCCGCACTTAGATTGGGATAAATATTATCTGGTCTTTTTACAAATATGGCATCTGCTTTAAAGGTTCTGGTTCTTTCGTTCATAATAGGATAAATCTTCTCTATTACAGCTTCGTAAACTTCTCCTTTATGACTATCCATACTTACCAATACTTTTAATCCTTTTGACATAGAATTAATATCAAATTCATCAATTTGTAATTCTACATAAAAATCATTGGCATCTCCAATTATTGCAATAGGAGATTGTGTATTGGCTAATTCTCCTACCTGCTTATTGATGGTATATACTTTTCCGTTTACCTGACTTTTAATAATGAAATCATTCATATTAACTGCACTAATAGCCGCAGTTCTATTGGTTTGACTATTTTGAAAATTAATTTGCTTTTCTATATCATCTAATTTCAATTTAGCGGCTTTGTATAATGTACTAGCGTTTTTGAAACTCAAAGCTCTTTGATCTAATTCGTTCTTAGTTCCAATTTCTTGTTCCCAAAGTTTTTCTTGTCTTGTAAGCAAAGAAGCTTCGTTATCCATTTTTGATTTTGCTAATTCCAATTCTGTTTTAGCTTGTTCAATTTTTTCCTTATTGGATTGTGTACTGTTGAATAATGCATTTTGTTTGGCATTTTCATAATTTAAACTTTGAGCAGTATTGGCTAATTGTATAATAGTTTGACCTTTTGCTACCACATCTCCTTCTTTAACAAGTATAGACTCAATAATGCCTGATACCCTTGAGTACACTTCATATTGACTTTTACTCTTAATGGTTCCTGAAGCATATACAGACTGCGTAATATCTTCTCTTAATGGGTATTGTTTTTCTTGCTTTTTGCCACAACCAATAAGAATAATCAAGAAAAAGCAGCTTATCAGATACTTATACATAAAACTATATTTGAAAATGATAACTAAAGCTACACATATTTTGTAATTTTCTATTGCCTAAAAGCATGATTTATGAAAGTATTAAAACTGATTTTTATCAAGGTGGTTTTATTGACTCCCATTTGTTTACTTGCACAAAAAGATTGGTTAATCCAACCTATTTCAAAAAAAGCAGAGATAGTGGTAAACAACCAATACATTTATTTGGACAATGGCTTAGTAAAAAGAAGTTTTTATATGGGAGCCAATCTTGCTTGTATTGATTATACCAATCTAACTACTGGTCAACAATTGCTTAGAAGCATAGAGCCAGAAGCCAGAGTGGTTATAAATGGCAACTCATATAATGTTGGAGGATTAATTGGACAGTCTGAAAAAGCCTACTTAATAAAAGGATCAGAAAAGGGTTTAACTACAGACAAAGATGCTTTTCAATTCAAAGCTTATCAAATTCAAATTATTTCAGATTATATCCAATGGAAACCCAACACTTGGGTTTCTAATAACAAGCAACCTAAAGGCAAATCAATTCGTTTCGATTTTGTTTCAAATATGCCTGATCTACAAAATGTATTGATTTCAGTGTATTATAATTTATATGATGGTATTCCATTAATAACTAAATGGATTGAAATTGTCAATAATGGTGAACAGAAAGTAAAAATTAACAGAGTGGTCAACGAGGTATTAGGTTTGGTAGAAGAAGAAAGTGCCGTGGTGGGTAAGCCAGAAGTGATGAAAAAACAACATGGTATTTATGTCGAAACAAATTATGCATTTAATAATGCAATGCGTTATGATATCAGTGACCAGACCACTCACTGGAAAACAGATTCAAGTTATACCTCTCAAGTAAATTATAATTTTGAAACCCCTTGCTTATTAGAGATATATCCTGAAAGGGCACCTGGTATAGAATTAACGAAGGGTGAGACATTCAAATCAGTTAGAACCAACGAGCTTCTAATGGATAGTTATGACAGACAAAGAAGAGGTTTGATGCTTCGTAAAATGTATAGAACCATTGCGCCTTGGACCACACAGAATCCTATTTTCATGCATTTGGTGAGTAAAAATGATGAAGAAGTGAAAGCGGCTATTGATCAATGTGTCGCCACTGGTTATGAAGCAGTGATACTCAGTTTTGGAAGTCATTTGAATATGGAAGATTCAAGTCAACAAAATATTAATAAGTGGAAGGCCTTAGCAGCGTATGCACATCAAAAAAATATTTTACTAGGAGGTTATTCTTTATTTAGTAGTAGAAGGATAAGTGACGAGGATGATGTGATTGATATTAAAACAGGAAAACCAGGTGGTGCCTTTTTTGGTAATGCTCCATGTTTTGGGAGTAAATGGGGCTTAGCCTATAGAGACAAAATCAAATATTTTTTCAAAGAAACTGGATTTGATATTTGGGAAAATGATGGACCTTATCCAGGTGATGTTTGTGCAAGCACTGTGCACCCTGGACATA
>JACCDN011202834.1_pt1 | contig 11943 bp, 12 predicted proteins | sample 7441691 | NCBI WGS metagenome assembly JACCDN01 (sample SAMN15323439, study PRJNA562643) | freshwater metagenome | isolation source: river surface water | place: USA:Blue River Watershed | collected 2017-08-16
CGAAAACCCAGTGTGTGTTGTGTGTTGTTGTTTTTTATTTATATTAAAAATATTATTATTCTTTGCAGACTCAGTGCCTATGTATGGTTCTGTGTACACTTCTGTGTATTCATCCGTGTTTAATTGGCTCTCTAAAACTCGGTTTTGTTCAGTGCTATCAAGGGTTTTTGATGTGTAAAGATCTGTGTTCTCATCTGTGTACAGATCTGTGTTTTCAAAGCATTCAGCGTAGATAGATGGTAAGGTTGGAAACTTAATAATTAATTGCTGACCTTCACTGGCTACTTGGAAATGCTCTGGACAAAGTTTTACAATCGTTTTTAAGTAGCTGCGGATAGTTTGTTTTTGAATAGTAGCGTTTTTACGACCAGGCGCTTTAGTTACCTTCAATAAGTCTATTAAATTATTGTATGAGCAATTCTCAACACACCCGTCAACTGGATTGGCAGAATTTATTAATGATTTAATAAGGGTGGTATGCGCATGAGGCAAACCATTGAAAAAAGATTCTACTTCCATCCTTGCTTCATTGATCTTTTCAATAGTAGACGCCAGTTTTTTAAAAAATTCCAAAGTCATAACTGCCTCTTTCCATATCGTCAGAGGCAATAGCAGCCAACTATTGCAGCACATCTGTGGTACAATTTACTTGGCACTATTGCCAACTAAGCTGGAAGTAACCGATTTGGCGATTGAATACTTCCAGCTTGCCTGTTATCTATATAAAGTTTATATGTATAGACAGGATTATATTAACAAATAAGAGCACGATGTCAACATTAATGTTGATTTAATCCACAAATAAATTTTACACTCGATTACAAATGTACATTTTACATAACAACTGTTATTATTTAACTGATAAAACAACAAAGAGGTTAATTTGGGTAAACTATATGGGGATGAAATTTATCTTGAAACGGAGTTTTCCGATAAAAATTCATATTTATCTAAAAATCTAAATTTCCTTCTTAAACAAAGGAGATTAAACCCTAATCAGCTAGCGCAGGCTCTTGGTGTGCCATTTATGACCATTAGCAGAATATCCTCTGGAAAAACAGAAGACCCGAGAGTATCTACTTTAAAAATGATTTCTGATTATTTTAAAATACCTATAGATTTACTAATAAGCAAAGAATTAGAGCTTTCGAATAATTTTGCACTAAATAACAAAGTATATAGAGTACCTAAGTTTAATTGGGAAAATATTTCTCAATTTACAGATCTAGCAAAATTACATCCAAACAATTGGAATGAATGGCAAACCATTACTCTTAAAAATGGATCTGAAATCAGTAAACAGGTATTTGCATTAGAAAGCAAACCATCGATGTATCCTAGGTTTCCTAAGGATACTGTTTTTATTATTGCTTCAGATATTAATCCATCGGATGGCGATCTGGTTTTAGTCAAACTTAAACAAAATAATGAATTTACTCTACGTGAATTACTACTCGACCCACCAGAGAAACGTCTATTACCTTTAGTAGAAGAATCAAAATCAATCAACTTTGATGAAAGTGAACATGAAATATTAGGTGTTTGCTGCCTTACAATTTTGTATGACCATAAAATAAAGATTGCAAAATGAAAAAATTATTTTCTTTTATTAAATCTGTTTTAAACACAAACACCACAAAAGGTCGAGTTTTATACAAAATCATTGATGCAAAAGAAGACGGCTCCTTTATTTTACAATGTATGAACTCGAAATCTATTTTTGAAGCAAATATATTAGAAATTGTGTCTAAATCCGATTTGTTAATTGGGCTACATCCATTACAAGCATGCTTTATAGGAGTTGAATACGCAAAACTTCATAAAAACAATCGATATCTAAAAAAACACTCAGTAGAAATAAACACAGACACCCTTGGAGAGTTATTATTAACTAAGCAAGATAGAGATGGGAACGTTTATTTTGTAGATCAAAATTCAGAAGAATATGTACTAAATGCAACCGAAATCATTTTTAATGACGTACTTTTAAGCAAGTTTCATCCAGTACATGCATTTTATATAGGACTTACTGCTGGAGCAAAAATTCATAATCACTTAGGAAAGGTGATTTCCATTCAACAAGGAAAACATAAACACACAAAATCAACAGTGACCTACCATGAAAGCCAATTTACTTAAGATATTTCAGAAGAAAAATTCGCCATCCTATTCAGTCATAAACAACCCGCAAGGGTTTAAATGTTTAGCATTTCTAAGCATGTTGTACCTGTGTATTATGCTCTTTAATGCTATATTAACCAATAGGTATGTAGGAACAAATTCTCTTTTTGTACTGGGTGGAACGCTTACATCCCCAATTGTATTTCTTATAGACAATATAATTGCCGAGATCTATGGGTTCAAAATCACCCGTAGCATTATTTTCTTTAGTCTTATTGTACAAACAATATTTGTTGTTTTGTGTCAATTAATTATTCAATCTCCTGCCCCTATATTTTTTCATGAAAATAATTTTTACTCTAAATTACTTGGTACAGATTTAATAAGAATTCATCTAAGCAATTGTTTTGCTTATGTATTTGCGATCTTGATTAATACAAAAATCCTTACTCAATGGAAAGTGCTTTTAAAAGGGAAAAAGTTTTGGTTGAGAAGCATTGGATCTAATACGATTGCAGAAGCACTTTACTCTTTTGTTGCTATAATTTTAATGGAACTTCAAGCTATACCTTTAACTCAAATTTTCAAAGTACTAGCTATTAGCTATCTTATCAAATTATCATACAGTATAATTTTGGCTTACCCTCTTCAAATAACAATCAACATTATTAGAAATACAACAGGAATTGATGTATATGATTTTGATTATAAATTTATTCCATCTAAGTATTATCGGATAGCTCAGGAGTTCTAATGACACTCAGAAAGATTGTATCTGGCGGGCAAACTGGCGTAGATAGAGCGGCTTTAGATGTGGCCGTTAAGTTAGATGTAGAGTATGGTGGTTGGTGCCCAAAAGGAAGATTAGATGAAAAAGGTGTAATTCCATCTGAATATTCTTGCTTAACAGAGATTGAAGGCGATTTCATTTGTGACCAGGACAATTTTAATGCTAGAACTGTTAAAAACATTATTGACTCTAATGGAACTTTAATTATTGTTCCAAGTTGGCCTTTACCAGAAAATATCAAGGACGGGACAATCTTAACAATTGAAGAAATCAGGCGACAAGATAAACCGTATTATATATTAAATATAGAAAACCATGATTTAAATGAATGTATAAACTGGATTAGAGAATTCGAAATTGGGGTCCTAAATATAGCTGGGCCTCGCGAGTCAAATTCCCCTGGAATTTATAGTGTGTCTGCAAGTCTATTAGAAGAGCTTGTTTTATCTTATCAACATACATTAAATTTTAGAAAGTAGTTGGCGTAAATCTTTTTTATTCTGATGTTATTAAATACTCATGTTTTTTATTAGGCCAAATATTTTCTTTAAAATAGCGGCTTAATTTTGAAGAAGTTGGTTCTAGATCACCCTTCTTTTTTATACTTGGGGCAATTTTTTCCCTATCTTCTAAGCTTAATGAGTCTTGCCATTCAGAAAACGCAACTTTGCAAAGCTCTTCTTCTAATCTGCGTTTTCTAGTTAATTCTTCTTGCTTCATTTCAAGTATTTGCTGTTGCGCAATTTCTTGCGGCGAACGATAATTCGCCTCATACCAGGGTTTGCCTTTTCTTAGTCTGCCTATAAAAACAGTAAGTAAATCATCGTATTGTTTGTATTTATTATTTTCAAACTCTAACCCATAGGCAAAATGCATAATTGATTCCTGAACCATTGTAGGATCACACATGTTTGGTTCATAAATATCTTTTAGATGACTTTTATTAAACCCAATATTTTCTAGTGGCAATATATTGATCTCATCCCATTCAGGCGGAAAATCAGCTTTTCTTTTGTTTACATCCAAGTTATTCAACGGAGCAGAAAGAATACCAATTGATTCCTCTTTGATTTCTAATTGACTCCCATATCCAACCATTCTTTTGTATTCAATTAAGGCGTTTCTAACAATCTCAGTTATTCTAAATAAATAGAACCCCCCTCTTCCTGTTTTTCCTTTCTCTCTAATTATTAAACCTTTACCGACCAAGCGTTGGATTGATGTTTTGATCATTTTTATTGTTGTACCAGTTAAATCGGTTAAGGCTTCACCATTTATCACACCAGACACAAGCAGACCTCTTGACATACATCTTTCAACAATAAAGACAAAAATTTTCTTTTGATGTCCTGTTAATCTACAAATCACATCTAAGGTTGTCTCAACAGTTAAGACCTCTTGAATCACTGCAACCTTTTCCATCTCTGCGTGAGACTGTGAAATTAACACTTCATTGGGGGATGTAAGATTTTCAAAAGATGTTGTGACTTCCAAATGATCTCCAATTGATTCCTTTTTGATTTCCAATTGATTGTCATTTGATTCCTGATCTATTTGCTCCATGTAATTCCATGGGCGATACTCAGACTTAATGAATTTTTTCTTTGATTTATTTGTTAATTCATCAATCGTTGGCATTGTGTTGCCCTCTTATTATGAAAAATTCTGTTAGGCATCAATGGAATTTTTCAATTTCATTTCGTTGTTACTACGCGCATCAGTCATTATATTTTCGGGTAATCCAGCAATGCCTAGAATCTCTCTTGTTAATAGATCTATATCTTCTTTAGCAGAGGAACTATTAAGAGAGTCATATATTGATTCACCTTTAATTAAAACATTTTCAAACTCTTGATTTTTCCTTATTACTGAGCGAATCAAACTGCTTTCATAATGGGTCATTAAAAAGTTTAATGTTTCACGTGATAAAGATGTTCTTACATCAAACTCATTCAACAAAGGGCAAAGAACAATAGAGGTATGGAAATTTTTTTCTATATTTTTAATTTCTTGTTTGGTAATTTCCAGTCCCTCTAAACTAAATTCAGATGGCGTTACAGGAGCAATAATTCTATCGGAGGCAAGAGCAGCCGCAGTTACAGAGCTTCCTAAAGCAGGCGGACAATCAATTAAAATTAAATCGTACTTATGCTTTAGCGGCGTAATGATATCTTTGTAGATCCTATCTAAAGGCAGTCTTTTGAGCATCAAATTACTATCAAGCAATGCATTTTCAATTCGACTTGGGATTAGATCTAATCCTTCACATACAGGAACTATTCCTTGTTCTATTCCTAATCCCTGATTAATGATCTCGATCATTATTGGGTTTTCATGCGTATCTACTCTACATGCTTTTGATAAATTTCCTTGTTGATCCAAGTCAATTAACAATGTTTTAGCCCCGTACAATGAGGCTCTAACTCCAATAGATAAGCACATGGAGGTTTTTCCAGTGCCACCCTTTACAATTTGAAATGAAATTATTTGTGAATCGAAAGATAAACTTAATAATGATTTAGCTGTTTCATGAGAAAAGTAAACTCTATTACGGCTTTTACCAAAAGAAAGATTTTTTCTTTTTATTTGATTGTGTAATGCCTGCGCAGTTACTCCAAGCGCTTCCGATGCTTCACTAACTAACATCTTTGGCTCCATGCTGAATCTCCATGTTTAAGTATTTCGTATAATTAATAGGTTATCTTAAACATCATGGAAAATCAAGACGATGTTAAAATATGTTATTTGACTCTATTTTAGTTTTTTGAATTTAAGTAATAGTTTTATTTAATATTACTATTACTATATATACTTATATGATTTCTATTATGATTTCTATTTGATTCCTTTTTTCTTAACCGATTACCCCTGGGATTCCCATATGATTCCTGTATGATTCTTATATGTCCTGCTTGGGCGCTCATTAATGATTTTAATTAAAACATTATGGTTGATCTTCTCTGTTTTGATTGATTTCTATATGATCTTTAATTGATTTCTATTTGGATTCCCATTATGATTTTTATAAGATTTTTAAATGACCTCTAATGGATTTCTTTAAGGGTCTTGATTGATATCTAAATGATGCCTATTTGATTCTTGGTTGATGACTAGTTGGTTCTTGGTTGATTTTTGAAGCTGTTTTTTGCGTGGGGTAAAAAACTAAGGTTATTTAAACGCAATCAATATTGCAGTGCGGGATGTGTCTGATTTTTAAATGATTCCCAATTGAGTGTCAAATGATTACTAATAACGCCTGCCCATTTTTATGGATTGGTGTGTTGTGCAATGTTGGTTTTTTATGTGTGGCTCAATCATTGATGTCCAATTGATTTCTTTGTGATTTCTAATTGAGTGTTGATTGATGTTTATTTTGATTTCTATATAAACCAATATGCAAATCCTATAAGTTGGTGAGTCGGCTGAGGGGGAAGTTCCCTCGGTCGACTCACCAGTTATCCACAAATTTAGTGGACAAGTCCGGGATAAAACAACCAAAACTCAGTGATGACGCCCAAAAATCCTAATTTTTATAATTGACCTATTTGGCTTTGATTTTGAATTTTTGTCCATTTCTCAATAACAATGATCTGAAATTTGATGATAGAATAAAAAACACACACCTTACTTACCGCAAACCAAATGGAACAACAGTCGTTGGGCATCAAGCTTCTTAAAAAACTATTTTGGTGGGCTAATCTGCCGTGTCTTTTATTAGTTTCATTCTATTGTGTTGCCACGCATCAAAACCCAGTGGATTCCTTTTTGTTTATCTTTACGATTTCTCTTTGTATCCCTTATGCTTTTATCAAGGTAGAAGAATACAAGGACGAAACGATTGATAGGATACATGATGAATTCTCTGAGCTGTCAGACAAAGAGTTGATTGATACGTTCAAGAAAGCACACACGTTACCACCCGGCAAACAAAAGGGCATGTACATAGGAATGTTAGAGTCCGCACTAGAAAGAAGATTTGGTGGTACCGAGAGCTAACGCGTATCTAGATATTCGATAGCAGAAGTCATGCAGCGTATGATTTGTCTTATGTCCCCTTCAGGCAAATCAAATTTTTGAATCGTCTCAACAATGTGCATCAAAAAATCAGCGAAATCATGATTGGACTTAAAATGATTTTGTACCGCCAATCCTTCTTTAATGACACAGCGCAGTAGGGCAGGGGAGAGCGATACAAGGTTTTTGTGTTGAGAAGAGCCGTCTCCAAACAAAATCCATCCAGGACTCACATTAAGGGCTTCTGACAGCCGTATGACAGTATCGAAGCTAGGTAGTGCGGTGTTTTTTAAGTATTTGCGGCAGATTTGCGGGGAATGCTGGGTAATTCTAGCAAGGCGTGAGATATCTACGCCATATGGTGAGCGGTTGGAGTTAAATCCATTGTTAATCATTGCAAGTTTTAGCCTTGCACCAAAACTTGTTTGTGTATGGTCATCCATGAGTAATCTTTAAAGGTTGGAACTAGGCTATTTTACCAATATATAGGGATTTGAGTAACCCTCAATGGTTGCAACCTTAAGCGCCCATTCATTTTCCCATTTAGACGGCGGGAAGGATTTATTCCAGGACAAATAAAGTTGCCGCTTATTTTCTGACAATGGGATGTGGTATTTGTCTGACATGAAAAGGGTGGCGCGAGCTACAATGCCTTTGACTTTGTTCGCGGGTTCTACTTCTTTTGATGCTCTGTTTATTTTGAAATCGCAGCCGTAAAACTTATCGGTTGAATTCACAACACCATATGAGTAATTAGAGCGAGCAATATTTACCAGACCTACTGCTGGCCATAAATTATAAAGCTCGGATTCTATTTGGCGAAACTTTCCATCCATTTGCTCACAGCATTTGCGACCCTTGTAAGGTTTGCCATGGTGCTCACAGATACTATTTTGCCAACAAGAGAGATTATGTCCTATAACATCAGCAGTAGCCATATGTTCAATTTCAACCTTATGCGCACGTTTTTTATCAATTGCCGAATTCATATGACAAGAATTTAAATCAACTTGATGGCTTGAATCAAATCGACAACCGCAATATAAGGTTTTAGGATGACTTGAGAATATTTGGTATACAACAGACTTGGCTTGTGGAAAAGAATCTGGCTTTAATGCTAAAACATTACCGCACATGATGCTTACCATGAAAAGCACGAAGGAGTTGATAAGCATATACAACGAGACTACCTATTAGACGGGGATAACCGAATTATATATTGTCTATATACGACTAGAAAATAAATCTGGCTTTGATTTTTGTAAATTAAAACCCCGTGCTGCGCGACCAAAAGATTCATTCAATCGCATGCAATAAAAGAATAGACTAATTTTTTTCAATCCAACATCGAAGATAAGCTATCGTTTTATCCATGGTATCCATAATGAACTGATACAAATCCTCTAGGCTTTGAGCCTCACGACTATCATGATAGGACACAAATACTTCGCAAGCATTGTGTAGGTTACTTAAACCAAGATAACGCGACCCACTCGTAAAATCAGATACTGCTATAAACATACACACCCAATTTTGCTCCAAATGATAACGATGCAATTCCTTTTGCATTCCTGGAATCTGTTCAAAAGCCATGCTTTTTAGGACTTCTTTTAGGAGTGGTTTGTTGCCATAGAAAGTATTTAAAGCCCTCTGTTCGTTTAACCAACACCAGCCACGAGGTGGTGTAAAAGTTCCATTTTTAATAGCAGACTCATTTTTATCAATAAGGGCGGCAATTATTTCTAAATATTTTATATTAATGTAGCGCACACAAATTTCCAAACCAAATTCTTTTGGGTTAAGGGTGTAAGCAGAATTTTTTATGTCAGTAAAGCCATATATTGGTGTAGATGCGTTTATGGTCGTGGAGTGTCTTATTTTGTAGACTAAATCTATGCCGGGATAGTCAATACCAGGATTTTTATCGACATTGAGCCAAATGAGGTCATAATGGTTTTTATCTGCCATACAAAGCGCGTCTTTTTCTTTATGCGCTACATCGGTTACAAACCCCGGTTTTTTCATCCATTCTATATCCGTAGACATGGAATTGCCTGGGTCGATTACTAGGGTGCGGGGATGATTCATTGCTATTCTCAATGAGATGTATTTAGATTAAATATAGCACAAAATGCAAATATTTTTGATTAAAACCACGCTCTTATGACTTAAAAAAGATATTTGCGCTATATTTAAATAATACAGGAGAGGAGTTATGTATTTTAAATTCAATCAAAATTGTCTTTGCAATATTCCAGGTTTTTTCTATCCAACAACAGTGGTTTTAGTGGATAATGATGTTGAGTCTTTATCAAAGACGGTATTAAAGCTGGAAGAGCAATATAATGTAATAACCTATACCGACGCCAAAAAAGCATATACGGCATTGACTCAGAAAGGCAATAAAAACACATTTACTGGCTGGAAAACAAGCCACAAAATATCAGATATACTTGAATATCGAGACGAAGTTTATAATAAGAATCGCTTTAATGAAGTTCTGATAGTGGTTCTTGAGTACGACATGAGGGATTCAGAAAAGCAAGATGCCATCTACAAAGCAGATTTTTTTATTTATGCCCTCAGTACAAATGACCAGAAAGAATCGAGTAGACACGATCACCATAAGCATGAATACATATTATTGACTTTGAGGCGATTAGAAACGCTCGATGGATATTTTACAAAAGAGGTTTTAAGAAAAGATAGCCAAATCAGCAAGACTAACCCGAGTTACATTACTGAGCTATTGGATAAAATTAATTTTTTAATGACAGATGAATTTCAGACCATTTCTCATTCTGTAGCCACTTTGCTCGTCAAAGACAAGACCAGTTTTTTAAATGATGGTAATTTCCTTCCTATCTTGAACGCTTATTTAGAAGAGCACAAAATCTGCGAGGGCTATTTATTTGATAGTCAAGGCAGTCTTATGCTTTTGGATAACAAGGTGAACATTCATTGGCTTTTTGTGAGAAATGAAACAGGAATTCGTAGCTCCATTAATAAAGCAAAAGAACGAGGCGCACCTCAATCTGTTATTGAGGCTTTAGAATCAAAGAAATTTATTTTGTCTTTATATGAGCCTGAGGATTTTGAGCGTAGAAAAAAGATAGATTGGGATACATATTTAATAAAAGCGGATGTTTTTAGAGATGACAATAAAAAACATGAAGTTTTTGGATATATTCCATCCGATTATTACTATGCGTTTACTCAAAATTTCCCAGAACATGGAATTAATATTGAAAGCATTGTTTCATATGAATCGTTTTTAAAAAGCAAAGCGGATTAATAGAAGCGACAGCAACGGCAATCAATTACCAGCCGCATTTGCCAAACGAAAACGAATTGACTACAGTTATTTATATTGGAAATAAAAGGACAAAAATGCTTATTTTAAAGCAAGGCTCATCTAGTGTTGTCATGCCGGTATGTTACCACCCAACAACAGTACTGGTGGTAGATGATGATGTGGATTTTTTAAACAAATTAAAAGCATTAGTAGCTAAGAATATAGCTTTGATATGTTTTGATAATCCAGATGCGGTCATAGATTATATCAAAAACTCGCGCGAGCTTCAGATTCCACTGGCCTCTCGTCTGCATTTTAGTGGAGAAGAAGACACACAAGGGTGCGGCTTTGCAAAAATGCTAGATGGGCGTTTGCAAGACATCATCCATCCTTATCCTAAAGATATTGACCTTACGTTTGTTAAGCCTATCGATGAGCCAACACTACCAGAAGGCTCACCAAAACCACACGAAACTCTAGCAGAGTTCGAGTGTTCACAGTATATTTTTACAGAAAAAAGCTTTTATTATTACAATCAAATGAGCAAGGAATGTGATTGGATAACGTCCGACCCTGTTATGCTCAAAGCGTTAAGTAGTACTTTTCAAGAAGAAGTCAGTGATTTATCAAGCGACCAATTGGATAGAATAACAAACATTACCCATCACCACCGCCCTGCAAAGCTTGGTTTTTCAATTACTGAAGTTCGTAATGAGCCTTATAATAGAAATAGATTCAAAGAAATCTTACTCATTATCAGCGATGATACAATGCCTGGTAAAAATGGCATAGAACTTGTCAAGGCGCTCGATTTTCCAGGAATTACGCTAGAACATGCAGTGATTATTTTGGCACAAAACGCATCAGATGAATTTAAACAAAACATCAAAATATTGCCATTGCCAACAGAGTTTATTGAAAAGAAAGACCCCGACATCATAACGAAGTTACTGGATGCCATTGATCAAAAAGCATCGCGTATATTTCAAAACCATTCTCAAAAAGCGCTGACTATTTTGTCAAAAGACCTTAAAGAAGGAGCTTCTTTTGTATTTGACCAAAGTTTTTGTGAGATTTTTAACCCCATTCTTAAAGAAAACAATATTTGCGAGATGTATTTATACGATCGCCAAGGAAGTTACTTGTTACTCGATGAACATGCCAATCCAAGTTGGTTTATTATAAGATGCGAAAAGGGCATGGAAAATGGCCTTGCCAAGGCTATAGAGTATGATGCACCCCTTGATGTTATTGAGGCGCTAAGTGAAAAAAAAGCTCTGTTGTCGCTATATGAGGAAAGTGATTTTGCAAAACTTAAGGAAAAATCCATCCGAACTCAATTAGAAGCACTCAAAGCAAAGAAAAAGAAAGAAGAGACAGAAGGGTCAATCCAACCAGAGCCAGAAATAAAATCTGAGATTGATTGGGCTAGTTACTTGCATCCAGCATCTGTGTTTGAATCGAAGGTTCATCAAGGTGAGTCTTTAACAAAACAAGATGATAATGGCTCAAGTACAACCCATAAATACTATTATGCTCACATCAAAGACTTCCCTGAAAACGAAATCGATAAAAGCAAAATAGTCTCTTACCAGGTGCGTATTCCGACGAAGTGGATCACTAATTCCGAGCGATGTGGATCAGCAATTCCGACGCATCTGGATCACTGATTCCGAACGAAGTGGATCACTCGGAGCGAAGCGACGCAAGGTTTTATTATACA
>JACCDN010698740.1_pt1 | contig 11942 bp, 14 predicted proteins | sample 7441691 | NCBI WGS metagenome assembly JACCDN01 (sample SAMN15323439, study PRJNA562643) | freshwater metagenome | isolation source: river surface water | place: USA:Blue River Watershed | collected 2017-08-16
CAGACCTTTATAAGCATTCTGGTCTATTTCAAAATGACATTAGTTGGCTTTCATGATAATATGCTCTTATTCCCTTAATATTAAAGTTAATACCTTTTATATTAACTTTAATACAACGAAATTATCTTGTCAATAACTTATGAAACAACAATCTGGAATTTTTGAAAGATTTGATAAAGTCAGGAAACTTAGAGGTCTTACTTACCAGGACATTGAAGATTCTGTTGGTATACCCAAACAAACTCTCTTTGGCCTAAAAAGAAGAGATTCGTTGAATATTAAAACCTTGACCGCCTTATCTCAGGTATTAAAAATAAGTGTAGATCAACTATTAGGTTTATCCCCACTATTAACAGAGCAACCTGCTGAAAAAACTGGAACGCAGCCAGCTATAATCAAGGTTCCAAGTTGGAGACTTGCAAATTTTAATCAAATAGATAAGGCAAAATATCGCTTTATGAGCGAGGAAATTGGCAACAAAACTTTTGGTATCGCAGTTGATCAGAGTGAAACTAATTTCCCAAAAGGCACCATATTATATTTTAACCCTGAAATAATGCCAAAAAACGATAATATTGTATTGTTAAAAAAGGGATTAAATGACTATCGCATCAGAAAAATCATTATTGAAAATCAAGATGTATACTTTTCTCACTTGAAATTAAATTTAACCGAAAAAATAGAAAATGCTGAAGTTATAGGTACATGCACTTTAGTGGTGACAGATCTTTATTATGCCTCATTTGACTAAAAACATTTTTGTGTTTTTTGATTTTTGCTTCTTTTCATTTTTGCCAATTAAGTAACCCAATAAAAAACTATCTTTAGAACCAAGCGATTTAATAAACGCATCGTTTTCGCTCAATGCCAATAACTCATCCATAGAATAAAAACACTCAGAATCCCTATTATAGACAAAAGCCCCATCTTCAGTTAAAGCAACACGAGATTTTTCTTGGTTAGAAAGATTTATTTCTGACAATAATCGAACAACTTTAGGACTAATATTAGCCAACATCTTCTCATTATCCATAATTACATCTAGCGGATAGCTGACAAAAGTGTTGGTTTGGGCGCATTGAAATATAACGGAAATTTTCCCTCGCTTTTCGACAATATCTGCAACTGTAAGATTATATGGATTGTCTTTAAAGCTAAAATACTGTTTTCCAACAGTTAATAACGATGAAAAAACACTCATCTTCAGCTCCTATTTTTCTCACTGATTTCTAATTGCCTTTTTTGCAAAAATTTAAATTTTAAATCGTAAACATCAACGCCCTCTTTATCTTTCAGAAAATTACTGAGGATTCGCGTTGGCAACATCAAAATAATAGTACCTATCATTTTAATAATCATGGAACTTAGGACAAGTTTGAAAATATAAGACAGCCCAAAACTCCAATATATCTTTGTGTAAGAGATCCCCAACATTAACAGCGCACCAAATAAAGAACTCATAACACTTCGAAATGCGATAAATTTACCAAAAAACAAATATTTCGATAGCGTCATTAATAATGAATTAGAGAGATTACCAACTAAAACAGCAATGGGAATAAGAAACATATTTCTCGAAACAATTAAACCAAAATCTCTTATTTGAATGGCATTATTAAAATACATTTGTCCTAAAGATATATTTGGTCTAAAATCAGTTAAAAAGGCATAAAGTAAGCCTGCAAACAATATTTGACAGAAAAAATTGAGAAAAGAAATTCTTCTAGCAGCATTCATACCATAGACATTTGCAATTACATCAATCAGAAAGAAATCTATACAAAAAATAATGCTACTGGCTGTAAATGAAATAAATCCGACGGTAATAACTCGCATAACCAAAATATCGCAAACAAGTTGCAATGCAATGAAAACGCAAAAGATAATATCAAGAAATTTATACTGAGATTTACCTGCTATTGAAAGCCTACTCATGCTGCTTTAGCCTATAAATGCGTGTTGTAAAATCTCCTGGCTCAGAAAACTCAAAACATCGAATACCAGCAGGCAGCTGATCAAACTCTAACTTTTCCATCTTGGGCTTAAATTGCATACTAGTTGAAGGGGTCGTGAAAAAATTGATCCCTTCCATTAATGAAGCATGTTCCTGATGAACATGGCCACAACAAACAAACTTAACTTTTTGCTTATAAGGCAACAATAATTGCCAAAATTCCGATGGATTTGACAAGGCACATTGATCCATTACAGGACTATCTAAGTAGACGGGGTGATGATGCAAAAAAACTGCTATGGGAGCAGTTCCTTTTGTTAAAACCTCTTGGAGTTTGACGAAACTTTCGAAAGAAAAATAACCATGAATCTTATTGGGAACAACACTATTTAACAAAAATAAATCCCAACCTTGAATAGTATAAACTTGATCAAGAAAGCAATTTTCTTTAAACACCTCTTTTAATAAAGCTACATTATCGTGATTACCTGGTAAAACAGCATAAGGTACCCTTGTTGCTTCAAGATAAGTTTTTACCCGTTGGTAAGATCCCATACTACCATCTTCTGAAATATCGCCTGTTAACAATAGTAAGTCAGGATTCAAACTTGTACTGAGCTTTAAACATTCCAGAAAAGATTGATTAACTTTATACCCTTTAAATTCAAGATTTTCATCCTCCAGCAAATGTGAGTCTGTAAGTTGGACTATTTTGATAGTCATTTATTTGCTCTGTTTAATAAAATTTGTTGAATTTTAATCATTATTTCAAAAATTTTCAAATGTTTATCTTTGTTGGTCATAATCATCATTAAATGGGCCACTCTCAAAAATGCTATATAGTCAATTTTATGGCCGACTGTTGGTTGCTCTGGAGTCTTTTTAGGAGGAATACTTCTACTTAATGCGCTAATAGTCTCAATTTCTTGTGTAATGATGAATCTGCCATAGGTTAAATACTTCAGCTTACCAAAGCCTGTATTTTCAGTTGGAATATAGGTTTTGAGACGATTAGACGTACTTTTCAAAAAATTCTTTAATAAATTGACACTGAACTGACCACTTCTGTAGCCCGATAAAGTGTTATATAAAAATAAGTCGGCATCTGCAATATCATTAAAACAAAAATCCTCTGCATTCCCTTTTTTTGTTACATAATTCAGAATCAAGATATCATCGTGCAATACAATGGATTTAATAGCTTTCTGGTTAAAACTTGTATGTATCTTAAACCCTGCTTTAACGTTAGACCATAACAACACTTATAATTCTCCGCTTTTTTATTCTTCTTCAGGTTCAAACGGCTTATACATACCATCCATTAATTCTGGATGACTCCTGCACATTTGCATGGCTTGATAAGCAAATTTATTATCCTCTTCAATCATTTCAAGATCACGTTCAAGGGTTCTTGCCAGACGAAGAGCAAATTCTGTTTCGATACTATGGCCGTTTTCTTCTGCGCGTAAAACTAAATCACGAAGAATGTTTGTGGGAACTTTGATAGTGATTTCTGGATCATGTTTAGTAACCCAGGGAATGTAGTATTTCATTTTCTTATCCCTTCCTTAATTTTATAGCCTTCTGTTTAAAAAATGTTTCTCGTATTTTTCCCTTATGTTTCAATTACGATTATTCATACGAGAAATATTTTCATAAACTAATTAAACCATTGCTTTTTTTTCAGTCATAGTGGATAATTAACGAGTTGATTCAGTGAGTAGTTTTAATCGATTAATTTAATAGAATATTTAATATTCTAATCAGGTATTTACTATGTTCAAAAATATTGACGATAAAACAGGACTGGTACGCTTATTTTGGCAAGATGTTCGTGAGCGAGTAGCTTTAGTTGATTCAAAATTTGCAAGTATTATCGATGAGTTGTCTCCTGGAAAGGAATTTCCCTTGTATCTCGCTTATTATCCTTATGGTGCTACAATTGCTGATCCTGAAGTCTTAAACTTACCAAAAGACCAGGGATTATCCGGCTTTACCTTAGCTGACAATGATGTACCACAAGTGTTATTAAAAGATCTTGGCTATGCTAAAAATAGTTTGCCAATGGGTATGGTACTTGAAAACACTATGGAATATTCGATTGAACTTAAAAATAAAGATACAACCATGCCTTGGTTAGTATATTCTCCTGGTTCATTTTTTCCTTTTACTCGGATTTTGGCTGAAAAAAATCAACGCATTTATGCTCCAAATGCAGCTTTAAGCGTTACTTCCGGTGTACGATCTGTCTTGATGCTACCTAATATTGGTTGCTCAATACAACACGGAGGTTTACAAAGAGACTATAACATTCAAACAGCCGCACCTAAATCTTTGAATGAACATTGGCATATTTTTAAGGAGCTTGTAAATAGTCCTGCTGCAGAATGTGACTGGCGTTCTTGTATATTGTTCTTTTCCGAAAATTGGGCTGAAAAAATACAAAATGATGAATCATGGCTAAAACTAAATTGCTATTTATATCGATTAGCGTGGAGAAACACAGAATATCAGAGAAACCGTGCCTTTTATGAGATAAATTTTTCTCTTATCCAAGAAAAGCGTAATTTAAAGCCTAACCCTTATTTAGTAGATGTGGCAAGACATCTTTTTGCAACCGCAATAGGCGCAGCCCCTGGTTATATTCCTGCTCATGATGAGAGTGGATTGCCTTTGAAATTATTACAAGAAATATACATTGATTCTTATGGCTTAAAAAAATATCTTCCAATAATCATGCAAGCTGCACATTACAATTTTGAAAATGATAATTTTCCAGTCTATTATTCACTAAAACATCCTTCTAGCTATATTTTCTCTCCAAAATCGAGAAAAGCCTTTAGTGCTATTGTCGAGTTAAGAGAACTAGATCACATTATGAAAATTTTTACTGAAGAATGGCAAAAACAAAATGAAATGTGTTCTGACACAATTATGAGTCAAATTACTAAAAATGCTGAATTTAACTATTTTCATAATGAAGTCGATCGATATGATATTGTGGAGAAGTCCTCTACCATTCCTAATTTAGATTCGAGATTCAATCACATCGCTGCAGAGTTTACAGAAAAAGAAAATGCCATCTTTGCAAGTGATGCCCCTTTTGTAAGAGGTTGTGTAAGTATTAGAAATAATTTGTGCTAATTATTTTAAGATAATACCTAACTCCTCAAGAACTTCATTGTTACGCTGCGCTTTAAAGGCAGGAGGAAGATATAGGGTTGTAATTGCCTCAATTTTTGCTTGAGGCAGTTCTTTTAATAAAATCTTTTCAATCCGCGGCTCAAATGAGGGATATTGAGCTGCTTCATATAAAATCACTTCATGCATTGATGGATAATTTTTAGAAAGGGTTCTATATAGTAAGTTAATACCTACGCTATTGTCATAATCCCCTGGATGATTTATTGCCCCAATAAAGCCAACTTGCCACAAAATTAAATGACTCTTAGGACTATAAATCCTGTCATAGATTAAAAAATCTGTGGCTTCAAACGATTGGCAACCACATGAACCAGGATTAATAAGCAAATCAGAAAACAAACACGCTTCTGCTGATATACCAGGAAACACTCTAGCATCAATTCCTTTTTCTCGTGCTTTCTTAACAGCCATTATTCCTGGGTCAGCAAACACGGTAGGATGACCATAGAAAACAACACACAGGTTTTGATTTTGACTCAAAGTTTCTAAAATATAGTCTGCAATTGCACAATAGGTATCGCTCCGTGAAGAATGCTTAAAATAAATGTCTTCTAATGATTCGGTACAAGGATTAGCTTTCTGTATCCAATCTTTTACTACAGGATCATTTACAAGATAAAGAACTTTATCAGCTTTCTCTATAGAGGCTATGGTTTCAGTAGTAAGGTGGGAAAAGAATTTTATACCAAATCCCACCACTACTAAGGAACTATTCTGCTTTATTAACAAATTAAAGCGTTACCATTGTATTAGGGGTTGTTTGACATTTCATATCAGCAAACTGTTTCCCTATCAAAGTTGCATTATTTGTATTAATAGCCAACTGTACCTCTGGTGAGGTTGCATTCATTAGCGTATTAATGCTAGGATTATAATAGATTTCTTTAGCCAAGCTTTCTAAAAATTCTGTAGTATTCATTTTTACTCCCTAAAATAAGTTACTTTTTAAACATTGATTTAATTGTGCACCTAAAGCAAAAAATTTGTGTAATAAAATCGTAAAATCAATTTTTTGCCAAAATATTTTCCGTATATATGGCAATTAAGTCAAGCATACCACGTTAATTTTATAATTTTTTTATAAAAATTTGAATAAGTTTCTCTAATTTTATTTATTGCCTTTCTTAAATTACTTGTTTAGACTAATTTTTCTAAGATTTAACATTATAAATTATGCGAAATTTAAATATTGCGCATCACCCAAAAGCATTATGGTTTCTTTCCTTGAATCAAACCTTCTATGCTTTTTCTTTTGGTAGCATCACTTCTTTGCTAATTCTCTATTTGATACAGACATTAGAACTACCTGCACATAGATCTTATGAAATTTTTGCTGCTATGAGCTCTTTAATTTATATCCTACCTTTGCTTGGTGGGTATATTGGAGAGAAAGTAGGTTATATTTTAACAATTTTAGTTGGGTTTACCATCGTATTTCTAGGTCTTGTGTTTTTAAGTATCCATGAGAAGCAATTAATGTATTTAGGAATTGCTTGCTTTGCAGCGGGCAATGCTTTTGTTGTCCCAAATATAAATGCGCTTGTTGGTTTACAGTATTCTGATAACTCGGTTCTACGAAATAGCGGATACACATTGTATTTCTTAATTTACAATGTGGGGTTTTTGGTTTCCCCTATTATTGCAGGATTTATCTCGTTAGAAAACGCCAATGCTGCCTTTTTTATTGCAGCTTGTAGCATTTTGATTGCTTCAGGAATCTTTATATATGGTATTCGAACGATAAAAACTGAAGATCTTATTATGAAACAAGGTCTTTATTGGGTCTTTCAAAAGATAGTGTTTTTGCTTATCTCTGCAGGAATTATTGTATATTTAACTCTATTTTTGATCCAGCAGCAAAGCATAAATGATAAATTCCTGGCCTGTATGGCTTTTCTAGTCATATGTGGACTTACACTCTTAGCTAAGAAACAAAACCGTTCAGGAAGATTGAAAATGCTGGCTTTCTTAGTTTTATGCATTCTATCAATCGCTTTTTGGTCTCTATATATGTTGGCACCCTCTCTTCTTACTGTTTTCATTAAAAATAACATTAACCGGGATGTATTTGGGCTCGGGCTAATTTTGCCACCTTCTTGCTACTATGCTTTAGATGCTTTTTTTGTAATAGTGTTAGGGTTTTTCTTTAGTTGGCTCTGGCATTATTGCGCAGAAAAAAATCGGGATATTTCTTTGCCTGCTAAGTTTGCTTTTTCTCTACTTGCAGTGGCTATTGCTTTTTTAATATTAGTATTAGCAATAGCTTTTGCAAATCATGAGTCTCACCTTATCAATTCCATTTGGATTGTCCTGGCTTATGTGTTTATAGCTATTGGTGAATTACTCCTCTCTCCTATTGCCTTGGCGATGGTTGGACTTTTAATGCCAAAGGGTCAAGAAGGGTTTGGCATGGGCATATGGCAAGCATTTATTGGCTTTTCTGCTGTCATTTCAGGATTTCTTGCCAATCTTATTAAAATTCCAAAAGATAGTGTCCCCGTTGTAACTAATGTACTTTACATGCATGCTTTTTTGAAAATGGGCTTAATCACTTTAGTGATCGGAAGCATAATACTTGTACTATCACCCAAAATCAAAAAAGTCTTGAGCATTTAAATTAACATTGCTTTATCATTTTAAACATACACTTTACTTTCATTATAAATCAAGTTCTTATAGTGTTGTATTAAATCCGACCACATCTTCTGGGCAGCAAAGTCAGCTTGTTTAATAGCTTCATTTAATTTGCCATTTGCCCTTTCAATACCACACTTCCAATGTGTTACCCTGCTCTTCTTTTCCTGTTCTTCGCCCGATAGTCTTGATGAACTCCAACCCGCGCGTTTTTTCTGATTACCATTAAAGCAATGCTCATAAAGGCCCTTTATAGCGTTGCTATCATCAGACCATTTCTTTTTCTGCTCAAGATTCTTGTAAAATTCCCGTCGCTCTTGGCCAGACTGACAATGATTATAAAATCCTATTGGTGTATGCCAAGTTCCTAGCTTTAGAAGTTTTGCAATTGAATTTACCTTTTTCTTAAATGAAGCACCTTTAAATTGAAATTCTGAACTAATGGAAAAGCATACCTGATCAAACAGTTCTTTTGTAACCATAGTACTCTTGATAACTTTTTTAAGCATTCCCATAATATAAGCTAATTGCCATTTATTTAAATCAAGATCTTTTTTAGAAAAAACAACATTACTTTTCTGTGCCAAATTATTCACAGCAACTTCGGTATTGTTATTTATATCTTCTTCTAAAACAACAATATTATTATCTAATGGGGTGAAATTTTTTTCAGGCATTTGAACAATATCAAATTCAGACGTGGTATCAGAGGTCTTTAAGATTTTTTTAAGCAAAGCTTCAGGAATTAAAATCTGAATCGTATTTGCATCTTGATAGCCATCATCTTTGAAATTGGCAATTCTTCTGAGAAACCCTTTTTGTTCCAACAGTTTTAAGTGTAGTTGTATAGTTCTAACCCCCCTACCAAACATTTTTGCCAATTGTTGCGTTGAGATTTTTATACACATATTTGGGTCAAACTTTGCTTTGTCATAAAGTTTGGTATAACACAATCTGGCCATTGCAGGTATTGATAATCCAATAACTTCATCTAGCAATTCCGATGGAAACTTACAAAATTCTTTTAACTTAGAATTATATGAAAATGTTTGAGAAATCACTGCCTTCTCCTTGTCTTGTCCTAAAAAATTGACAAAAGAAAACAGCTAGGCTAATATAAACCTTGAACAAAAGGGTTAGCAAAAACTATCACGAACGTCGAAATTCTAAGTTTTTCTAGCTGTTTGAGATCCCGGCTTTACGCTGGGATCTGTCTTTTGACTAATCTAAATTCTATTATTTCATTTTTCCCCTGTTCGACTAAAAATTGTTGAACACAACATAAATTAGCTATTTTTGTCCCAATTGTCCAATCGTGAAATTTTTCTGGGATAAAATTTTATTAGCATACCGATATTCTATTATTTTCAACCGTTGTAGACATGCGTCACTCTAAACACGAATATATAGTAAGTGCAAAAATTATCATTTTGTCACTCTAAGTACGATATTTTAAACGTATAGTGTCACTCTGAACACGATAATTATCCACAAAGTGTCACTCTAAACACGCTATAAGTGACGAAATAGCATGATTTTAGTGTCACTCTAAACACGAAATGGTAAATATTTATAGGTTTATCAGAATTTTACTAAGTAAAAACAATAACTTTTAATGCGTCACTCTTTTCACGATAATGGTGACGCAAGAATTCATGGTGTCACTCTAAACACGCTATAAGTGACGTTTATGGCTTACTGAACATCCTATCGATGGAACCATTTTATTGAGTCTGATAAGGCCGGTATAATGAAAGTGTGTCAAGTGTCACCCTTTTCACGATAGTAGTGACATATAAATTCAACGTCACTCTAAACACGTTATGTATTAGAAAGAGGTAATTCAAGATTAAGTGAGTTGATAAAGACAATATTTGAATCATTAATGTGCCAACTATCAATAAACCCACCTGCTGCAAGCTGCTTTAATGCTGCAATTAATTTTGGTTTGAATTGACGTACATGCTTATAATTATTACCAGATAATCCCATATACATTGCAACAGTGAGGTTCTCAGTTGGTTCAGACATAAAAACTTCATAAATTTTTCTTGCTAATTTCGGCATATTTCTTAAATCTGTAGAATTTAGCAAGGTTATGTGAGATTGGAATAATTTATAAATTTCAGGATCTAGAGTTATTTCTAGGTCATTTGGAGGATTATTATAGAACTTTGCAATTAATGATACAGCTTTAATTGCATTACCTGTTTCGGCTACAACAGAAAGTGCATTTGCTTTTAATCTTAGCAAACATTCATTTAACATCCCATATTCTCTGCCACTTGTTCCCCATCCTAGTCTTTTCAAAAATTGATAACTTGGGATTTTAATGATGTGATTCGTCTTGTGTATTTCTCTTTCGCCTCCCAGTTCTATAATGCCTCGCCATACCTCCATATCATTGTAGCGTAGCTCTTCACCTTTATAGTTAATTCTTCCAAGCCCTGGGGCAACCAAAATGGGCATTCCATCAAAATGAGTACGAGGTTGGTTAGTATTACGGGTGGTAAATAATGCAGAGGCAAGAATAACTTTTGGAGCTAAGAAAAATCCTTCTTTGATTAAGTCCTTTTGTGTAATAGGGACTAAACCAAAATCTAATGATTGTTGTTCTTTATCATCCCCTTTATCTTTTGCCATATGTTGCCTTTTAATAATAGATATACAAATAAGTACATATTAACACAAAAATTATATGCGCAATATAATGAACATTAATGTGCATTAATGTTCATGAGCATTCATTAACGTTATATTACTTCTATTTCACTGATATCTACACTTTTTATTATACCTTTTTCCTTTGTAATAGATTCTAAACCAAGATGTAAAAGGTAATTAAAAACAGGAGTATCCATACCCCTACAATAATTTCTAATTTTAAGATAAAGTTCTTTATTTACATAAAAATTCTTATTTATATACTCGTGATCTGTCTTATTCAGTTTGCCATTTACAAAAAGTACAGGCTCATTTTGAGGCTTTTGTATAGGTGTAGAGTTCTTTAGCGAGGGTTTTTTATCTTTTACAGATGCAGCAAGTTCAGGAATGCTGGTATTTTCACTTAATTCAACTTGTTTTGCTTCAATTCTTTCTTTTAATGATAAAGTCATTTCAATTCTCCTAGTACGTTTACTAATTCTTTGGCTAATTTAAGATACTGTTTGTGGCTTTTAGAGTTAGGTTTATAAGAACCAACCCATTGTCCAGTTATAGCAGAATTTTCTATGTCTACACTTGTTGCAATTTCAGTTTCAAAATAAGTACCAACTTCTTCAAGCTCTTTTAAAAGTGTTTTAGCAGCAATTGTATTTTTCATAATTCTACTAGCTAAAAAATGAAATGGTTTGTCAGCTATTTGAGCTGCTTCCGTAGCTGTAACTAAGGCATCTTTATCTAAAGTTGAGCTTGAGCATGGTATTATTGCAAAGTCAGATAGAATTACAGCAGTTAAAGCTTCTCCAGCAAGATTGGGAGGAGCATCTAGAATAATAAAATCATACTCTTCTTTTAATTTGGCAATTCTTGGCCTAGGATTGGATTCGAATATTTCGATAACATGATCCTTTAAATCTTGTCCCCGTTTGGCCCAATTACTTGCATCTGGTTTGGATTGTTCCATATCACCAAGAATAACCTTATAGCCTAAAGATAAAAGCGCACCTGTTAAATTAATTGCTGTTGTGGTTTTTTGAGACCCACCTTTCTGTTGAAGCATTGCTATGACCTTTCCGCTCATTCTCCCTCTCATATATTAGTGAATATTAATGTAGAGGATATAATGTTTATATATGACTGTCAACATATATAAAGCATCATAAATGTTGATGAGGTAATATATACATAAGTAAATATACATTAATGTTCATTAGCGTTTAGTAATGTACATATACAATTGATATAACCTAAGTTAAAAGTAAAGAAAACGACCGTTTTTCTTATGAGTAGTATCGGGCTATGGAAAAGATGTGCCAACAATAAAAAAACTCATTGAAAAAAACTATATAGTCACCCATGAACAAGGTACAGATGCATTGATTTTGTTGGTATTATACGGTTATTGTTGCTAGAATAATTTGCAAGGAAACTGACGGAAAGCGCAAAAAGCTTGCAAAAAGATGAAGCCCAAAAAGATAAAACATGACCC
>JACCDN010738090.1_pt1 | contig 11939 bp, 6 predicted proteins | sample 7441691 | NCBI WGS metagenome assembly JACCDN01 (sample SAMN15323439, study PRJNA562643) | freshwater metagenome | isolation source: river surface water | place: USA:Blue River Watershed | collected 2017-08-16
AGAGCTTCAGTGATTCATCTTTCCTTGAGAAATTGGAGTCAATTGGGTGTGCTAATTCAATCTCAAAAATTGATAAGTGCTTCAATAAATTGAATGTTTCAATTTATGTCTAAACAAAGTTCATTTTGACGAATACTGCTATTTTTGAGAATTTCTGGTGTTTCGATGCTTGAAATCGATACATCGCTATACTCTCCTTGTCAATCGCTAATGAGTACCTCGCAATTTCTATTTTTTATTTCTTGTAAAATATTTTCCGTATGAGCAAGTGTAAATTTTCACCGATGTTCTCAAGAATATAATATTTTATAGAGGAATCTTGGTATTTTAATATATTTTGGATTGATATCTGCTTTAAAAAGCTTTTCTAGGTTAGTAAATATAATATCACTATCTTTTATTTCTGTACTTCTTATATCATGATTAGTATTTTTTGTACTAAAACCGTGTATACTGATGTTATATCAAAGATATTGGCAATATTCCAAATTTTTTATGGTCGTTTTTCATATTAAACCATGGTCATTGAATTTTATATCTAGGATTATATCCTTTCGGTCTTTTGATATATTTTCTATTGTCTGAATAAACTCAGGATGATTGATATCTGCGATATAGAGATCCACTGATTTTTTTTCACCAACAGTATTACTTGCAAATATAAGTCATTCTTTAAACACTGGAAATGTCGCATTAAAATCCCTTAATCGTTTTTTTATGTAATCTTTTTCGTATGCATCTCCTGCGGAATTATTTGTTTGTATTCAAATTTCAGTCCAATTCTCCCCATTTTCATAATCCAAAACACGCTTTATACCTATTGAGAACTTTTCTCTAAGTTCTTTTATATAAAGAGATTCATTTTTATCGGCAATGTCATATTGAGAACTTTCTCATAAAAAAATATCTCTCATTGAAGTTTTCATTATTTTGGTATTTTAATGTATAAATAATGTATACGTAATAAAATTATTATAATAGATAACCCTTTATTTAACGCATTTATTATAAATTATAAGAAAGATTATTACAAATTCATTACATAAATCAAAGAAATGTAACAGAAATGTAACATAATTTGAATGTAATAGAGTATATCTATATACTACTTATTATTTTCTGAGAATATGAATAAGAATGAATGATCCGTAGTAGCTGGAGTTATAGTGAATGCTAGTGCCAATAGTATAGATCTGAATATTTCTCGAACCGATCATCGATCTTTATCGATTACTAGATGAGCAACAACAATAGAATCTTTTAATCCTCATAATTTGACGGATATAGAATTTCAAGATATACATGAAGTTAATCAAGATATGTGGGCAAGATGATTGGGGGAATTTCTTGAATGTAAAAATTGTAATCATATTTCCTCAAAAGCTGATATATTTCTCGATCCAAAGTACAATCTTTGAGTTTATCAATATAAACAAAGTGTTAAGCAGATTATGAAGGATTTATCATGTACCTCATTTGATTGTCCACATTGCAAGAATCCGATGGATGAGATTTATGGAACAGACTATCTCCATGAAATCAAGAGCAGACTATTAGATAATGAATCTTACTTAACTTTATGTAAATTTAATAATAAGATTGTTTGATATATGGATTTTTTCTCCACTTCTCTGGAGAACGCATATGAAAAAGATCTAAAAAGACATTACAATAGTGTATGATTTGATGAAATTAAAAAAAGAGTGACAAACATCTTATGATATACGCCAGTTGAGGTTTTTTGTTTTACTTCTATTTGACTTTTAGAAAATCATAACAGTTTTTTTTCTGTTTTTCAACTATTAAATATCTCACTTCAATCAGTTCCTGATGAATATAATTATCGTCCTGGAATTACTGAAATTAGTAAAAATACTAATCTCCACCCTATATACACCTTAATGACTGGTAAGAGTCTTGGAATTGCTGATGATCCTACTTTATCTTGAAAAATTGGAAATAAACAAAGTTGATATCTAAGTGATGTAATGATTTTTGCTCATCCTGTAGAGACTTTTAAAACAAAATTTTCAATCGGTATTAGGCAATTTTTAAAAGAATATTGATCTAAATTAAATTTAGATAAGATATAACCTAAGGCATAGTAAGTGATATAATTTTAAGAATAATTTAGATATGAATATTTATTTCTTTATGTATGTGGCCTCGGTAATTGTATCCTGTACTTGAGGGGTTATTTTTTTTCGTTATTATAAAAATATTTCTTGATTTTTCTTTTTACTATTTACATTATTTTCTTCATTATGGTTTATTTTGTTTTATTTATTTTTTAATAATTCAGATCCATGATTTTTAATAGTTCTATCAAGAGTAGATTTTGCACTTTCTATTTTGGCCATATATAGCTTTGTGCTTTTTGTCCTATTCTTTCAATCTTCTCGTTGAGATTTTTCATTTAAATCCCTGATATTACCAACAATTGCGGCTGTTTCTATTCTATTATTATATGGTAGTACTGATTTAATTATTCACTCATTATCACCAGATAAATTTTGAGTTTTTCGAGAGATTACAGGAGATTTTTATTTTATCCATATTATTTTATCCTTTTTTAGTTTACCATTGATTGTTTTCTATACTAGGAAACAATTCAGGATTCAATCCTACATAACAAAAATTCGATTAAAACGCATTATTATATCTGCATCTCTTTTGATATTGGCTATGATTTTTTTTCAATTAGTACTTCCTCTTTTTGGAATATGGATTTTTGAGAAAGAAATAATTATATTATTTACATTATTTGTTGTATATGTTGTCTTTACAATGAAGCGCTATTATTTTACTCTCATTCATCAAGAATATGGTATTTTAAAATTAATTGCAATTTTACTCTCATTTATTCTTAGTGTTTTTTTATTAAATGTAATTAGGAATTTTTACCTGGATACGGTATTTCATGGTAATCCATTTTGGAATACTTGAGATATTTTTGGTATAGTAAACTCAACTATATTGATAGTAGTATATATTTCAATGTATAATCTTTTTAAGAAATTATTTTGAATTGATCGTGGTGATCAGGGACTGAAGATTTCAATTGATATTTTGAAGCAAACACTTTCTAATGCAACTACTACAGAGCAACTTGATAGGATTTTATGAGGAGGCATTAGAAATATATTTAAGACAAATCTATCCAAGGTAGTTTTCATTAATCACCCTGAAGAGTATGCAGAACTACAAAAATATTTTCTAAATCCCCTATCTGAGAAATTATTTATTAATGATATTGTTTTTATCGAGGAGAATAAGACAAAATTTAATAAAGAAATTATACTTAGAGAGATACATAGGGAAACTATGTTGATATTTCCAATACGTAATAGTGAATGAGTTGTATTTGGTTTATATTTTTTATGAAAAAAGCCACTTTGAGATTTTTATACTGTCATCGAAATTCAATATTTATTGAGCTTAACTAGATTTCTATGATTGCATCTCAAGTACCTCGCAACATATAAGAAAATTCAAGACTATTCACTTCAACTTGATAAACGTATTGATGATAAAACCATTGAATATAATGATCTTATCAATAAACAAAAAGAGTTTATAAGCATGATTTCACACGAAATTCGTTCACCTATATGAAGTACTGTCTTTCAGGTTGATGCTATCATAGATGAAGTACATAAATGAAAGTTATCTATGAATGATATAGAAAATAAAATACGTGATCTTTCGGATCAACTTGTACGAGTCGGTGAGCTCTTAAAAAAATTATTTTCTGTTCAGTATTTTGATACACGCAATGTCGTTTTATTGAAGGAAAAAATTCACATATGAACCTTGCTAGAAAAAGAATTTGATATATACTCTCGCATGCATCAGAATATCAAATTTATAAAAAATATTCCTGCAGATGTATGATTTGCAAGTATTGATAAGGTGCATTTTCATCAAGTTCTTACAAACTTGATTGATAATGCTATGAAATTTGCAGATGAATCCAATCCAGTTATTCTAATAGAATGCTATTTGGTAGATAATAAATATATATGTATTCGTATAGAAGATAATTGATCATGATACTGATCAATTGATCCATCTGTTATCTTTGATAAGTATACTACCGGTAATCATGCCAAATTATGACTTGGCATGTGACTCTTTCTATGTAAAAAGATTATAGATATGCATAATGGTACTATTGTTGCGAGTAATGGAAAAATACTAAGTGGTGCTTCATTTTTAATAAAAATCCCAATATAATATATATATTTTTATGAATATTTTGATCATAGAAGATGATAAGAATCTCTGAAAACGAATTCATGAGTTATTTTCTGAAAAGACGAATACTAACATTGTGACGCTTATTACAACATATCCAGAATTTCTCGAGAAGTATCACTCTCTTTCTATATATGATGTTGTTCTTACGGATCTCAATCTCTGAAGTTATTCAGCACCTGAATGAATAGAAATTATAAAAAAAATACGAGAAAATCACCCACTTGTTCCTATTATAGTGATAAGTGGTTATGATGATATTGATAAGATACGATATAGTTTTTCCGTATGAGCTAACGATTATATCGTTAAGCCCGTTCGAATGAAAGAATTAGAGATCCGTATTATACACTGGATACAATCCTCTTATGTGTTTCGTAGAGATACCTATGACAGTGCTATTTATTATTGAAAATTAGCCTACAATATTGAGGAAAATAATTTTTATTATGATGGAAAAATCATGAATCTTTCTAAGAATAATAAATATATATTATCTCTACTTTTTTTATCTCCCGAAAAAGTTTTATCAGAAAAATATCTCAGTGAAAAAATATGGTGAGATATTATTCATTCTGGTGATAGAAATCTCAGAATTAGAATATTAAGACTCAAAAAACAATTAGCCCCATATAGTATTGATTCATGGATAAAAAATATCCATTCTGAATGATATATACTAAGCTCAAAATAAACATCTATTCTAATGTATATCAAAAGTTATAGAGTGACTTAATTACAAAGCCACTTCATATTTTTTTACGTATTCTCGATAGAGCTGTATTAAGAACAGTATCTGATATAAAACCATCCATACTAATTCACCATGCATTATCGATAATGGTCTCTCTTTTGACTATTGTATTTGGATTTCTAATAAATACCTCTAGAATAAGAACTTCTTTCTTGCTAAGATTTAGCTCTTTTTGTCATATCGAAATACTTTCTGTATGGGAATTATATGACATATTTTTATAGGATATTACCCCTACATTGAGGTGGGATTTTGATTTTAATGTGCGTCTTGCCAAGGCATTAACTCGAGCAAGAAATTCATCAGGAATACATGGCTTTACCATATAATCGTCAGCACCTATATTGAGTCCATAGACAATTCTATCTGTATCCCCATATCATGAAGTGATGAGAATTGGGGCTCTTGATTGTTTTTTTCTTTTTAACCAATCAATAATATCAAATCCACTACCATCTCATAGTCAGATATCTATAATATATAAATGAGATCTATCATGCCCTCCCTCCATAAAGTCTTTGTATCCACTAAATAGCGTTACACCGTATCAGTGATTTACTAGTTTCGTGAGCATATTTTCTCATAAGAGTTTCTCATCTTCAACAATAGAAATGTGCATATTAAAGTATATAAAGTATATTTTGATAAATTATACTCATATACTAAAAACAGTCTAGTTTTTTAATCAAAAAATCGCAATAACATATAATATTAATGCTATTAATGCTGAAATAATGAATGGTAATGAGTAGTTTATATCATATAAAGTTCCTACTATAAAAGGTCAAATTATACCTGCTATACTTACGATTGATGTATTGTATCACATTACTTTTCCTACTTCTTTTTGGGCTTTTCATGCTATCAGAGTATTGATGGCTGGCTGAAATGTTCCCATAGATATTGGAAAAAGTGCTACTATTATATATAGTAAATATATATCCCGATTAATTGCAAAGAAAAATATACTTATTGCCATAAGTAGTAATGCTCATTGAATCATCTTTATTTCTGATAAGTATCTCCTTACGTATTTAATGAGTCATCATTGATATACGATGGCTATGAATCAGATAAGTGATAGTCTATATCAGATATGATCAGCATTGAAATCAAATACATCTTTATAAAATTGCGACGATCCAGATTGGATACTGGAAAATGCGAGTGTCCCACCAAATGATAAAATAAGTAATACTATGATTGTTTTTGAAAAATGAAATGCTGTATGGGGAGTATTCATTTCTTGAATATGTTTAATTGGTTCTTTTAGTATTGCTACTATTACAATCCAATTGATACATATTGCTATGATACATCATAGAATTACATTATCAATTCATCATTTTGAAAGTAATCATCCTATTGCGGGTCATACAAGAAATGCAAATCAAAAAGCTGCTCCGATCATTCCCATATTTTTTGTTTTTGTTGCAGGAGTAGATATATCTGATATATAGGCTTGAGCTACTCATATTCATGCTCAACCGAGCCCCGAAATAAAGCGACCAACTAAAAATAGTATAAACATGAATCAAATGGATTCATGAATAATTCATTGAGATAATGATATCCAGAGAATGATATAACCAAGAAGATTAAATGAAGTTGTTGCAAGAAGAAGCCTCTTGCGTCCATATATATCTGAGAGTCTACCAAAAATGAGTCCACCCAAGAACATCCCTATTGAGTATATTCATTGCGAATATGGATTCCATGATTCGTCTACACCAAAATATGTTATTATATCTGGTAATACTGGTATAAGTATTCATATTCCTAGTATATCTAAAAAGGCTGTTGCAAGTATAATAAACATTATTGAGTGGTGTTATTTGATTTTTCGGCGTCTGAGAAATATTCTCTTAAATTTGTTAAGAAGTCCTTCATGTTCGGCAACATATATCTCGTAGTAAATTCCCTTAACTACAAAGAGTGTTAAAATAGAGGCAGCAATGATACCAAATATGATTGTAAATCACATTCATGACCAAAATCTGTCTCGGAGTGCAATTGGGAGTATCCCGAGAACTGTAGTAACCGTAGTAAGTGTCATTGGTTCAAGACGAGATGATCATGCTTCAATGAGAGCAGTAAATCAGTTCATTCATTTTTCTAGATTCTGATTAATAGCATCAATCAGAATGATTCCATGATTTACAGCAATTCCTGTAAAGGCAATGAATCAGATTCAGAATGGGAGTGAAAATTGATTATCTGTGAGAATGAGTCATATCATAACAAAAGGTAGTGACATGACCACAGAATAGAGTATTACAGCAGGTTGCGAGAAGCTATTGAATTGTAGTGTTAGAATGGCAAATATCACCATTACTGCTATAAAAAATGAAGATACTACGGCAAGTATTAGTTCACTATTGGCATCATTTTCTCATCATGCTTTGTATGATATGCCATTTGGAAAACTATATGAATTTGCAAATTCCACAAATTTTGCTTGAGTACTAATGCTATCCATTCATTGTTCTAAATCTGCCTCTACGGCTATTTGTACTTTACCATCTTCCCTATTTACTGATGCTATAGCATTCTGAGTTTTTGTTTCAATGAAATTTCATACTTTATAAGATGTATTTCATACATTAAATGAGATTCATAGAATGTCTTCCATTTTTGCTCAACTAGCAAAGGTGCTTGTTTTTAATATAACACTCATGTCTTCCCCGTTATCTTCTATGCTTCCTACTGTTACTCAGTTCATATTTGTCGATATAGCTCAATAGATGCTATTTGATTGTATATTATACAATGCCAAGAGATCTTTTTTGAGCTTAAAGACAAATTGTCATGGTGTATCTTGGGAAGATACGGTTACATTTTTCGTTCATGGAATAGTTTTTAGATATTCCTTAAATTCTTTTGCTACTTGTATAAGTACGGGGAGATCGCTCGCTTCATCTGATATAATTTTGAGTCCAATAGCCTTACTTGATGGTGGTCATCCTGCTTGTACTTCACTTGTTACTTTTAGTCATTTTTCTTCCAGTTTTGAGAGCTTCCCAAGCCATTCTTTTTCTAGTTCAAATACACTCTTTTCTCCCCTTGCTTTTCGTACAGCTTTTTTGGTAAGTTCTACAGTGATATTTACCTTATTTCATCGTACGGATGATCATACATATTTGATTTCATTATACCCCTTGAAGTATGTTGATATATCTCATACAAGTGAGCTCATTACCTCAGTACGTGTTCATACTGGTCATTCTATAGTAAATGTTGTGGCATTGTTATCATCTCATGGAAAGAGCTCGAATCATACTTTTGGTGCAATAAACATAATACCAAATATAAAGAAAATAAGTGGTAGTGATATCGCGAGTCTTCGGTAGATTTTATTTTGTAGAAAGATGGTAAGAACTCACTTATACCAATTGATGGAATTGTGTATCCATCGAGTTCTCAGTGGTGCTGATCATTCAAGTACTTTTGTTTTACCTTCTCGTTCGATTTCGAGCATTTCTCTTTCTTCTGGAGTGGCATATTCAAGAGTTGTTTCACTTTCAGAGTAGGTATTGCTTCTTTTTACGAACATCAGATATAGAGCACTATTGACTGTGAGTGCAAGGACTAATCCTGATGCAAGTACTCCAAATATGGTGATTGGAATATATGCAAGAAATTTTCACATGATTCCTGGGAGAACCATCATTGGAATAAAAACAACAATTGTCACAGAAACTCATGAGATAATAGGAACACTGTATTCACGTAATGCGAGCATAATTGCTGTACGTGGCTCATATCAGATTCTGATCTTTGCACTCGCTGCCTGTACTATTACGATAATGGTATCTACTGCAATACCAAAGGAAAGAATGAGTGAAAAATTCGTAAGAAAATTGAGAGTAAATCCAAATGCATAGAGGAGTATAAAAGTTGCGAGAAATGCAAGTGGAAGTGTCACTGATGCAAAAAGTGAATCTTTGAATCATACAAACAAGTACATCGCAATAAATACAAGCACGAGTGTCGTAAGGGCCTCTTTAGTTAATTCAGCATAGTCATCTCGAATAGTATCAGCAAGATCCAGGGTATACATATATTTGAGATCTTTGAATTCATTTTTTGTAAAAAGTTTTTCGATCTCTTTTTTTGCTGCATCACTTGCCGTAAATATATTTGCTGAATCTGTTTTATTTATAGTGAGTCATATATATGTTGCACTTTCTCATCCTGATCATACAATCACTCTATTTTCCGCATTGCTTTTATATTTTCTTTCTATGGTTGCTATATCTCATAGGAGAATCTGTGATCCATTTGGAAGAGGTATCGCTGTATTGAGAAAATCAAGAGATTTTTTATTTTTCCCCTCAATTCTATAATCATATTTTTTATCACCTAGTGAAAAATTTCATATCGGCTGATCAAGATTTGATGACCGAATTATATTAGCTATACTCGATAGAGTAAGTCAGAGATTAGATAGTTTTTCTTCAGGAATTATGATCTCTACATCATATGTGGTCTCATTTCATCCACCACCTCATACAGGACCAGTATCGCTACTAGCAGAAAGATCAACGCTCTCTATTCCAGGTACTCCCTTGACAGTATTTTGTAGATCTATGGCTCTTGCAACAAGATATGATCTACTGAGAGTATTAGATGGATCATAGATAAATACAGAGAAAGCTCGGCCAGTATCTGTTTCTAGTTCGGTTATTACTGGGCTTTTTGCATCCGCAGGAAGTGTGATTCTATTAACTTTATTTCTAATATCATCAAGTACATCTTTAGTTTCCGCACTGGTTTTTAGATTTACTGTAATACTCGACGCCCCAAGTGATGAATTACTTGTGATCTTATCAATACCTTTAACATCTTTGATTTCTTTATAGATCTTATCGGTAATTAAAGAGTCCATATCTTCAGGATTCGTTCCTGGATATGAAGTAAAAATGGATATAATTCATAACTTAATTGATGGTGATGATTCTTTTGGTATTGAAATCGCAGCAATAAGTCACATGACTATAACGAGTAGTACTATGAGGTATGATATTCTGTATTTTCTTATCCAAAAACCAAGAAAGCCGGATTCAAATTTTTGTTGAAGTTCTTTAATGCGAGACATAGATAGTATTATATGGAGTAATTATTTTTGAGTACTTCTGAGTTCTATAATTTGTTTGGATTCATCAAAATTTCCTATATTTGTAAGGATGATTTTTGTTCAATTTTCTATTTTTTCTAATATTTCAATATTCTCTCAGAGTGTTTTTCAGATTTTTACTGTCTTTTTGAGAATACCAGTACCAGTATATATACTCACTTCTCATTCTCATTCAGCTATTATAGATACTGCATCAATCGGGAGTGTTAGTATACTCGCTTCAGAGATATTTGTTTTAGGTGAGAAAGCAATGGTGACACTCTTTCAAATATATTCTTGTGCATTGGTAACTGATATGCGTACTGTAGAGAGGAGATTACTATTGGCAATGGTTGATACTGCTGTAATGATTCCAGTTAGAGTTTTGTCTTCTATATTTACAGTAACCGATTGTCAGGTACTGAGACTACTAGCAAGATTTGGTTCAATATCAATGATAATTTGTGGTTGTTTGCTAGTAAATTCAGCTATGGCTGATCCTATATTTGCTGATTGTCATACATTCGCAATTACTTTGGATATGACACCATCAACTGGGGCTGTGATTCTGAGCTTAGAATAGTCACGTTCAGCCTGAGCAAGTGCTATATTGGCATTTTCTTTGTTTGCTTCCAGTTGAATAATTGTTGCTGTTTGGAGTGCTTTTGCAGTTTGATATGATTTCTCTGCTTGTTCGAGAGATAGTCTAGTATTTTCTATTTTATCTTTGAGATCAATTCTCGCATTTTCATATGATATTTTTATATCACTGCTACTATTTATCATCGATTCTTCCTCAGTAGATAGTGGTCTTGATAGGCTAGCAAGAGCGAGTTTATTCGCGAGTTCTGAATTTTTATATGTTTTAAAAAATGTGAGTGTCTGTGCTCTCCATCAATTATATGTACCAATCGATCCCTGGATTGTCCCTCTTTGCCCATTCCATGAGGCAAGCCATCCAGTAAGGAGTTCTTGAGGTAATCCCCCACCTACAACACTATTTTGTAACATATAGAGCATTGCATCAGCGAATTTTTTTGCTTGATCATAACTTTTGCTGATGATTTCAAAATCTTCGCTTGGATTTTCGAGATTGATTGTTTTCGCTTTTTCTATACGTGCCCTGAGATCTCCTCGAATTGAATATGTTGTATTCCATTCATTATTGGCAAGGGCTCGTGAATCCCCTACTCGTGTACCAAGATATGGCTCCCAGCCATCATTGGCATATTCGAAGTTTGTAGTAATTCCAAGAATCTTATCACCTTCATAGAGCATTTGAGTCATGATTCGTTCAGCATCCGAGAGATATGTCTTATAACTTTCATCATAGGCATCGATAGTTTTTTTATTCGAATTTACCAATGTGTCATATGATAGGTTATTTTTTCCAGTGAGGGTATCATATGCTTGCTTTGCTCTTTCATAAGCAATTCGAGCATTATCTACAGATTGCTCGAGGTTAATTCGAGTAGTCTCGATACTGGCATTTTGTACTTTTAGCGTATTTTGTGCTTGAGAATAACGTAAGTCATAGTTATTTTGTGTATCTTTTAGTGTTGCAATAAGTGCACCAGCTTTTACTGACTGTCATTCTTTCACATTGATTTTGGATATTTCTCCAGCTCATTGAGCCGAGAGCGTGAGTGATGAACTTGCTGTTATTCTTCCTGTTTTTTCAATTGAGACCTGGGTTGATTTGTCTCATACAGTTGTGATATCAATAAGGAATGGAGTTTTTTCAACTGTTTTTGGTGTGACAACCTCCGTAGTTCCACAACTAGAGAGTACAAATGTTGCGATTAAGAGTAA
>JACCDN010670888.1_pt1 | contig 11938 bp, 4 predicted proteins | sample 7441691 | NCBI WGS metagenome assembly JACCDN01 (sample SAMN15323439, study PRJNA562643) | freshwater metagenome | isolation source: river surface water | place: USA:Blue River Watershed | collected 2017-08-16
TAATCAAATACAGTTTCAATTATATTTCGTTTGCGTAGTAAGATTTTTTCGTTTAAATCCATTAATTTATTTGGCATATTCTTTTTAATTCCATGCACCATTTTCAATCCTCTTTCATATAAATTAAAGAATAGATTTTGCTTAATATAACCTTTGTCGGCGTATATAAAACCAGTTAAATCCCTTGTTAGATCAATCACAGGAACTCTATCATCTACGTTTCCCTTAGTCATTTTTAGCGCGATAAATTCACCTTTTTCGTTGATCACTAAATGTAGTTTAAACCCATAAAAAAAGCCCATAGATGATTTGCCTTGCTTGGCAAGCCCGGCAAATGTTTTATTCCTATAGCGTCTTTTATTGTGGCAGATTTTGATTGCGGTAGTATCCATAAAATATGTGCCAGTTTCTTCGCCAAATAACATATGCAAAAGTATATTAAACGGTAAAAATAATCTAGACATTAGTTCTACAAAACGGTTATAACTTAAGGCATTCGGAAAATCGTTTTTGTGGATATATTCTATACAAGTTTTGTAAAAATATTTAAAGTTCTTTGCATGAGACGTATGATACATTACCATGATCGTCATAATCTCGCTCAAGCTCATACTACATAAGCGATTTCGCTGTTTATTGCTAGGTAATAATTGCTTTTTTTCGTAACCAGAGTAAATTTGGCAAAAATCATCTATAAAGCTGTACAATTCCGTGATATCTTTTTTCATACCTGTGGTTGCCATTTTTTGTTAAAAAAGAGCTTTATCACAGGTATCACCATCTTGCAACCCTTGTATCTACTATATATTTATGCAATCCTTATCCCGAACTGGGGTATCATATACAGTTATTGATCCGTAGCATTTCCCAACATATCAACAATTTCATAATCGTGATAATTAACTGTATTCAGCTCTTCAAGTGCTTCTAAAATACAATTACGCTTTACTGGAACAACAGTAGTCATTACGGCCTCTTCATTGTTATTTTGAGAGATACTAGGGAAATCATCATCCTCAATAATAATATCAACCATAACCTTTAAAGCTTTTTTAGTAGCTCCGGCAGGAGCTGCACTGATAGGTGCATCCTGATCCTTTATTTTTTTCACTATCACCGAGCTACTTGTATCGATAATCCCAGCTTTTGTATTAATTTTGTATAAAGGAACACTATATGCCTTTTTACTAGGTTCATTGATACCATCTAATATACCAGGTTCTGGATCTTCAAAAGCACCTCCGGCACTTACTGGTAATTTTTTTACCATATTAGAGGTTGCTATCCGATCACCAAAATATTTAAAAGTTATGTGCTTATCTAAAGCGGTATTTTTTAAATTATATTTATTTAGCATCTTGGCAGTACTTTCAGATATAGCCTTCCCTCCTCCCTCAAATACAGGATCAATTCTAGCGCTAATATAATTATTGATAACAGCATTTCCTTCTCTAATGTTTTTTGGATCGTAAGATTCGTCCGATTTGGTAATACGAGTATCTGGGAATATATGATTTTGCGAAGTAAGTTTTATTAGAGATTTTGCAATCCCAACTTTTTTGGTTCTTGGTGACCCCTGCAATTGATAAACTCCCAAATGTAATTCATCCTCTAAACTACTTCCATGATATTTTTCTCTCGCTGCTGATTCAATAAAAGTTAGAGATTTTGGTTTATACCCTTCAACCCCTCTCCAATTTTCTTCATACTCTAATTTTTTTTTATTCCCTTTTTGCTGCTCTTTCGTTCTATAATCTTTAATCCCCCATTCATCTCTGCCAGTTTTGTGAATTTTAACAAGCGGATCAGATTTTGCTGGTTTAGAGCATATAATACCATCTTTTATCCATCTATCTATAGTTGCTTTAGATGGTTTTCCTCCATTGCTATCACTTATCTCTTTTACATTTTTACCTTGTAATAAGCTTTTTAAAACTTTGTCTCTATCTGTTTGTGAGTAAGTCATAATTTTCCTCATAATAATTCGTTGTTAACAGTAAAGAACAATATTGCCCTTTACATATTGGTAATCATGAGGAGTAAACAAATATTAATCTATCGGGGGAATAAACCTATAAATACTATCTAGGTACAAAATACTTACTTATATAGTGATTAATCTAAAAAGGAAGTAATTGACAAATTGCTTATTAATAAGTAATACATAACAACATAGTTAGTTATTGGATTGATTTTATAAATATTTACAATCTAAGGTATAATTCGTATGAATTTAGAAGTCTCATATGACAAGACAGAAACTTTATATAAAGAGCATTTAAATTTAATAAAAGGAATAAAGTTTACTTATCGAGAAATAGATATAATAGCCTGTATCGTTCATAACAGAGGGGAGAAGAAAATTGCCTTATTATTATCGCTTTCTCCTAGAACCGTCGGTACTCATATTCATAATATAATGCTAAAATTAAACTGTAATTCCAGAGAATATATAGTAGACTTCATTGAAAAATCAGGAAAATTATTCTTTCTAAGACAATATTATTTTTGTTTGCTTCTGCATTTATTGTTTAAAACTCAGCTAAAGAAAGTTGCTAAAGAACATAATAAACAAGCAGTTAAAGTTTACATTAAATATGATCAGCTAAACCCTAAAGAAAATAATCTGTTAAAGCAGTTGAAAGAACATTTAAAATTGACTAATATAATTTTAGTAGACAATAGTGAATTAAACGATGGGAATAAAGTAGATTTTTATGTAGTAACTAAAGAATTTTCTAACAAGAAAAAGTTATTAGCTAAAAATTTTTTGTTATTTAATAATAAATACAGTAACAAGCAAAATATTATCAAGCAGAATATAGATTTCAGTAAAAAAGAAGAATATTACTTCCTAATATTCGAATTACTTGAGAGAATTATAAAACCAAATCTAATAAATCCAATTAAGCAAGAATTTAAAGAAGAATATGACGCAATATTAAATTCTTGGGCCAGCGGTAAGAAACCAGGAGAAATTAAAAATATTTTCTCATTATTGAAAGAAAACCTACTAAATAGCAACTTTAATATATTACTCATATGTTTAGGGATTATCTTTTTATTATTGCTTACTATTCAGCGCTCTCTTCCTACGTATAAGGAAATAAAGGCAGAAAATGTTAATTGTGACTTACCAATACCACACGATTCTATCCTTTTGGATCGAGAGTCTATACTTGTAAATATAGATAAAAAATTAAAAGGCGATGGTATAAAAGTTGTTGCACTCGTTGGATCTGGTGGAAGCGGTAAAACTACTACTGCCCGTCAATATGCTCGAAACCAAAAAATACCTTTTGTATGGGAAATTAATGCCGAGACAAAAGATACTACTTTATCTTCATTTGAGCAATTAGCTTATGCACTCTGTCAAACAGAAGAAGACAAGCAAGAAGTGCAAATGATTCAAAAAATGAAAGATATGTCAGATAGAGAAGGAAAACTATATGTGTTTTTGGCTAAAAAAGCTAGATCTTATGATAATTGGCTTATGATTTATAATAATGTGGAAGCGTTTGAAAACATAAAAAGGTATTTTCCCTACGATCCTCAAGTTTGGGGTAATGGTAAAGTAATAATTACAACATGTAATACTAATATCAGTCATAATAATCATATACCTGGTAATAACGTTATTAAAATAGAAGAGTTAAGTGAAGCAGATAAATTAATGCTTTTTAGTAAAATTATTAACAATGGCAAGGATTATTTAGCTAGTCAAAAACCAATAGTAATAGAATTCTTAAAAAAAATTCCACCATTTCCTTTAGATGTTGCTTTAGCAGCCTATTATATTAAAGAAGAAAATGTATCTTATGATGAATATTTAAATTATCTTGATGAGTTAAGAGAAGAATTTGTTTCTGTTCAGGGTACAATACTGAAGGATTTAGGGGAATATAATAAAACACGATATGATATTGTTACATTATCAATAAAACGCATAATAGAGGTTAATCCAGAGTTTGCAGACCTTTTGTTATTGATCGGTACAATTTCTCCTCAAAATATACCTAAAGATTTACTGGTTAAGTATAAAGGTGACATAACTGTTAGTAAATTTATGCATGAAGTAAGAAAGTTTTCTTTAATAACTGAAAAACCTCAAGACTTTAACATAATACCAGTATTTTCCATTCACCAGGATACTCAAAAAATAACTTTAGCTTATTTATGTAAATTGTTTAACCCTCAAAAAGCTATAAACCAGCTGACCAATATTGCAAATGTTTTGGCAGAATACGCAGCTAAAGAATTGGAGGAATCTCAATCTTTTAAAGTACCTTTATTTATCAGTCATGCCGAAACGTTTTTAAGCCATACTGAGTTGCTAACCAAAACTAATATTTCTAACCTCGATATTCAGCTAGGAATTTATTATTTTGATAATGCAATGTATAAAAAAGCTCAAATATTATTTGAACAAGCTTTAAAGGTTTATAATAACCAATATGGTCAGGATCATGTGAAAACTGCCTGGGTTTTAACTCGTTTAGGCGTTGTATATCGGAATATGCAAAATTACAAAAAAGCTAGAGAGCTATTAGAACAAGCCTGGAAGATTTATAGGAAAAAACATGGAGATGATTGTAGTGAAACTGCTTGGGTTGCAACTTACCTTGGCAGTATCTACACCAATATAGGAGAGTACGAAAAAGCTAAGCCATTATTTGACAAGGCTCTTGACATATATAAAAAAGATCCTGAAGGAAGCTATATAAAAATAGTTTGGGTTTCAGCTTATCTTGGTAATCTCTATAAGCATTTGGGAGACTATAAAAATGCAAAAATATTACTGGATAAAGTTCTTACCGCTTATAAAAACCAATTTGGGATCAATCATCCACGAATTGCCTGGGTTGCAACATGCTTGGCTAGTGTATACGAAAACACAGGAAACTATGAAAAAGCTAAAGAACTAATGGAACAGTCCTTATCAATTTATAACAAACTTTATGGTGAATATTGTATAGAAACCGCCTGGGTTTTAACCCACCTAGGTAGCGTTTATTATCATATGGGAAACAATACCAAAGCTATAGAACTACTTGAACAAAGCTTAAAAATTTATTATCTCTATTTCGACGATAATCACACAAATATTGCTTGGGTTAAACTTGTATTAGCTAATGCAAACTACTCTCTAAAAAATTATCACAGATCACAAGAATTGCTGAAACAAGTAGATAAAATTTATCAACAGTACTATGGTAAAAATCATATTCAAACTGCTTTTGTCCTAAATTCTTTTGGTAAGCTAAAGATTGCAAATAAAGACTTCACAGGTGCTGAAGATTTGATAAATGAAGCTTTAAATATATTCCAGCAAAACCAACATCCACAGGCTTATACCTCACTTGAAATGCTAGCCGATTTATATATTATAAAAGCCGAACAAGTATTAAATAAAGGTAATATATCTGAATGCAAGCTCTTTAAAGAATCAGCCAATAACAATTATAAAAAGGCTTTGAATATCATTGAAGCTTATTCAATAGGTAAAAATACCCAGCTATCAACTATCAGACATAAACTCGAAAGACTTTGCAATTAACATTGGGTTAAATCTCATAAAGGTACGTATTTACCAATAGGAATTTATTGTTAAGGTCTGAATTGTCGTATAGATTCCGGAGGAAAATATCTATAGAAGGTTGTCCTACTGATAGAAATTGTTTTGATAATGTTGATACTCTCTATACAAGGCCATTCTTGACTACTAATAAAATATATACTAAACTCAGTTTATAAACATTAATATAGTTTTTATTTATGGCTGAAGTGTTACCAAGACCTTGCATATTTCCTCCTAATTTAGATAATGCAGTTTTAGATCCTGCGACACATATAGCTAACCTAAAACCTTTATTAATATACTTGCAAGACTATAATTTAAATACTCAAGTGATTAAGTATAGAGATCATAATATTCAAGGAATTTTTGCCAAGCTTAAAAAACAACAAGATAAACTAAAGATAGACCTACAATCGGTGTTGAGTGAATTAGTAAAAGAAGACGGTCCGAACATTGATGAAATGGCTAAATTCATAGATGAAATTGTACAAACTTTAGGTAAGATTGACGGCAATTTATACAATTTATCACGTAACTCGCAAGTACAAAAAGGTTCCTTACAAGAACTAAATCAAGACATACAGTTTATAAAGATATCTGAATGGTTATTAAAATTCCTACAGGCTAATATTGCTATGCAACAAAATAACCATAGTAAAGCTTGTGATATATTTGATGAATTAACTAGGAACAATAAAAGTTTTCACCTTGTTAAACAAGCGTTGCTTGGTATTAAACCAGAAGACATTAATAATATTGATTTATCCCAGTACTTACCGGCAAAGATCCTTGAACACTGTGAATTATTAAAAATAGAAGCTTACTTTAAAAGATGGGTTGGGGATATTGATGCAGGAATACCTAGAATATTACTACAACATCTAGAGGATAGTGTTTTAGTAATGAAAGAGGCAGTAGAAGATAGATCTGTGCTTGCTGAATCGTATAAAAAATTATTTAATGCCGTAACAGAGAAAACTTCAGCAAAACTATTATCATGCATTGGCGGTGAATTAGTTGCTTTGGGTAGTGATGAATATGCTTTAGAATGTCTTCAACAAGCTGATAGAGTGTTAAAACAAGCCGGCTCTAGAGATTCATTTCTACAACTTGATATAGCATATAATATGTCCTTAGCATATATGCATTTAGAAAACTATATACAAGTTTTAACTACAATAAATCTGCTCCCTAAATTGTTAGAATCTAGTGTTCCAGGCAGATATTCTGACATACTATATCTAAAAGCCGTAACCTTTAAGCATTTAGGGGAACAAAAAAAAGTCTTTGAGTATTTTTACAAGGCTTTAGAGTATGCTGGTAAAGACAGTATTGCATTAAAATTAGATTCTGAACCAGCACAGCAATTGTTAAAAGAAGCAATACAGAATGATAGAATAGATATTGCGCATCTATTGTTTCAAAAGTTTCCAAATTTTAACGTTAATTATCTAGCAACTGAGGATAATGACAGCCTATTACACTTTGCAAGTAATTGGGATATGTTTGAACTTTTACTTGAGCATAAAGCAAATATATTGCAAGTGAATAGCCAGGGAATAACTCCGATTTATAAAGTAATAAATGAAGCTACCAATGATGGAATGATTCACTCTCTTATCCAATACATTAAAGCTTATCCGCAAATACAAGAAACTATATTGGCTACAGCATCTTTTTATACTTCAAGCCCAATTGGTGTAAAAATGCTCCATGAGCTTGGTTGGGAAGAGCCTGGTCAACATAGTAAAGATGATGTTTTTACCCAGCAAACTGGTGTACTAAACTATAGTGGCAATATTAGTACAATCGGTAAAGATATATTTCAAGCCTCTAGGGAAGATAATACTGATTTAATCAGAGAATTAATTAAAACAACAAACATAAATAGCCAAGATAAATATAAACAAACTGCATTACACTATGCTGTTAGCAAAGAGCATATTGCTACAGTGCAATTCTTATTAAAAAATGGAGCTATAGTAGATTTAAAAGATGAATTTGGAATTACACCACTTCACCTTGCTGTATTAAATAAACACACAGAAATTGTCCAAGAATTATTAGCGAACAAAGCCGATCCTACTATACATGATTATAATAATACTAGCCCTTTAAGCTTAGCTGCTGAAGATAGTGACGCTGAAATGTTAATGCTACTTATGGGAGCTATAAAGGATAAAACTACAATTAATATACAAGAGATAATGCGTAGTGCTGCGATGGGTATTATCAATAGGCTAAATACTTGGGATAATATAAAGTGGTTAATAAATGAACATATTTATGTAGTTGAAAGTAATAATGATCCTATAAAAATTTTATTAGCTAAGCATCATTGGACTTATGCTAAGCAATATGAAGAAATTACTCAAACAGTAGTAGGTGATACTTCTGATAGCATTGATGTTTACTGAGTATTCTAAATGTCAAAAGAGAAGGAGTATAGACATCTTCAAATTGAAGTTGATAGTATAATCAAAACCTTAATAAAATCGGAAGTTGAAACTAAACAAGCAAGCGTTGGGTATTACTGTGACACTAGCATTGGAGCACAAGATAAAAACTTAGATGTTTTAGCAAGATTATTAACATTTGATGAAACTTGTACAGCTATTATGCATGATGGTAGACAGTTACTTGTATCAAGTAATAGAGATTCCCCTAAATACGCTCAAAAATATTTACCATTTTTAAGAGATTATATTAATTCTCCTTTTAGAGAAAGTTATGAAAGGTTAGAGACAGAAGCAAAAGTCCAAATAATTCAAAAAATAGAATCTTTAACAAGTAAAAAAAGAGAGTTTCTATCAAAAATTAAAAATGCTACGGATTCTAAAGATAGTAGCTGTTATTCCTTATTGCAAGCAGTCAAACAACGTGAGGTTGGTGACGTTATCACTCTAAGCAAAGGAATAATAGAATCTCGAAATAGCGCAACTCCTCCCCATTATCAAACACTAGAGCTAGCAATAGAACTAATAAGGCCAATAATAGATTTGCGTATAATTACAGATGCAATTATATCTGGTAATATAGGTAGCCACGTAATAGGAGCGATTCAACACAATAATATTCAATATTTACCTAATCCTTACCAGAAACATGCTGAAATAAGAATTTGTGATGAAGTAATACAGCATATTGATCAAATGGGAGAAGGAAATCACTATATTGGGATAGCAAAGCTGACTTGTTGTCCATGCGGAGTTTTTATACCTTTATATAATAAGTGTAATAGTAAAAAAGTGTACTTAATATTTGGCGGCACTCATGGTGGTACTTACGATCCGTGGATGGCCCCAGAAATAATGCTTATGAATGCTAGAATTAGAAATGACTTCTTTAAAGATCTTAATAGCTTAATCCCGGCTGCATATATTAAAGATAAAGAAGTAGCACCATATACAGAGGAAGAATTAGATTTATATTTAGATAATTCAGCTGGACCAATTCTGGTACAATTTGATAGTTTAGAAGAAGCTATGCAAGTGATTACAAAACATCAAGTAGCAATAAAAGAACTAGATACGAAAAAAACTGCTCTAAAACAGCATTCTACTAATATCCAAAGGAAAGAAGAGAAAATTACTATAGAACTTAAACAAAAGAAAACGGAACTATCCCATAGTCACTCCAAGTACCAAAGATTGCAAAATGAAATTAAGGTAACACAAGAGAGTCTTAGGGACGCACAAAAAAGCTTTGATAAAAGTACTCTGAATACTGAAAATCTTAATAAAATTATAGAAAATTCTGCATTAACAGAAGAGAATAAGTATGCTAGAATAAAGGATCTGGTTATTAACCAAGATCGAGCCTTGTTTAATAAGGAAAGAGATAATGTACTAAAGGCAAAAGGATTTACTGATAAAATAAAGATCTTAGTTGATGCGTATAATGGTAAATTAGGGATAGTTCAAAAACTAAAAAAGTTAGAAGCATTAAAATCTCAATTAAGATGTTTAGAACAAGAAGTTAGAGTATGTAATGGGGAGATGTCAACAATCAATAGTGATATTGAATACTTAATAGCGCAACTCAATGAACAGGATAAAGAAACAACTATAATTGCTAAAGAAATACAAAATTTGCAACAAAAACTAAATAATATAAAAAGTGAATACGATAAATTAAAACACTGTATAAAGACACATACAGAAAAGCAAATACCAGAAGATGTTTTAGCGCAACAGCAAGTACCTGAATTACTTTCTATACCACTAATATCAATGATGCATGAAGCAAGAGCAGCCGAAACACTTGGTAAGCAAGCACAAGCATTCAGGGTTAGTGGTAATCAAGATGATAATTGTTTGTTTACTTTACCTACGGCGTCAGGAAATTCACTATTTCCTCAACATAAGGCCATGACTATAATTGCTCAACCAGAGCAATTAGATACTACTTGGTATGATTTTTTATCAATACGAAATAGTTTAGTAAGAATAACTCCAACCATTAATCCTCAACGTATTTTAAATGAGGTAACAAACGATACAGAATTACTAACCAGGCTACATTATAAGTTTGAAGCAAATTCTCATTATATAATACCACTAAATGTAAATGCTGTTGACGGGAGTTTTGAAGCAATAAATCATTGGGTAGGGTTGTATATAACCATAGGTGAAGATGCAGTACCTACTACAATAAGATACATAAACCCAATTGGACAATGTATTAATAAAGAATTAAGTACAAGTATATACCAAGCCACAAGGATAACACCTCAAGATATTACTGAAGGAAGAGGAATCCAATTTGCCTTTGATCTTGAATCTGGACCTCCTGAACTTACAGGTAATATTAATGATTGTGGTCCTATGCTTGTCTTATTGTTATCGGAGCTAGTTAATTATGATGAAATTCGTACTCATTCACTGAATCAGAGAGAATCGATGGATCTCGGACAACGATTAAGGCAACAACAATATGATGGAGTTGACTCACATATAGTATTAGGTAGTTTACCTATAGGAATCTATCAAGACGAAAGTGATGCTTCTTCAGCTTTGATAACTAACGTACCTATAGAGTGTGTTAAACTCGGTGATGAAGCATCTGTTTCTCCATTTCCAGCAAGTAGTACCGGTAAATCATTTGCTCTCGCGAACCAGAAAGAAGATCATCTTGACTTGATTGATCAGCGTATTGAAGAAAGAATTGAACAAGGATATTTAAGAGATGAAACATCAAGAAACAGTCAAACACTACAAGGTATTGAGTCTAGGGAAGAAGTATGGGAAATATATAGTGATGAGGGTTCTATTAATGATGAATCAGAGGTATTAGGAGGGGATACCCAGTAAAATACCTTGAAAATGGTCTAAAATATTTATTGTAAAAGGCTTATAGAGTATTGGACAATATTGGACAAGTGTGAAGGTAAAGGCCTTTTGCCGCCACATAAAAATGACTATGCGGAACTAAAAAACTTGATTAATAGTAAGGATTTGGTTAGAATGGGGATATGGAAACGACACTTTTGGACGTTCTTTCATTTGAGCATTTTTGGATTTGCTAATTTTCTGGTTCTTTCCAACTAAGTGTGTAAATTTCTAGAATAGGTTATATTAAGAATAATATAATTTATTAAGGAAATAACATGAGCAAGAGCGATCAAGAAAAAATAAAACAAGCGGTAGATTTGTTAATAGATAAAGACACAGATTTAACAAGTTTTTTTGCTAAAGACGGGATGTTAAAAGAGCTCACAAAAAATCTATTTGAAAGGGCTTTAAAAGCGGAAATGGACGAGCATCTTGGCTATAGTAAGTATGGTAGAGGAGAAACTGAGAACAGCAGAAATGGAGTTGGCAAAAAGAGTATAATTACTGAAGGGGGAGTATTAGAACTAGAAGTACCCCGTGATAGAAATTCTGAATTTTCGCCGCTGCTAATACCGAAGCGCCAGACTAGGATCGATGGGTTAGATCAGAAGATATTATCACTATATGCAAAGGGAATGAGCGTCTCTGACATTAAGCTACAAATTCAGGAATTATATGGAGCTGAAATAAGTGAGAGCTTAATTAGCAGAGTTACAGATAATATAATGGATGAGGTCAGAAGTTGGCAACACAGGCCTTTAGAAGCGATTTATGCTATTGTATATTTTGATGCTTTAGTTGTTAAAGTAAGACAGGATAAGAGGATTATTAACAAGGCGGTATATGTAGCTTTGGGCATAGATTTAACCGGTAGGAAAGATATTTTGGGTTTATGGATCAGTGAGAACGAAGGAGCTAAATTTTGGCTAAATAATTTTACTGAAATGAAAAACAGAGGATTGAAAGATATTCTTATAGCCTGTAGTGATAATTTGACTGGAATGAGTGAAGCTATATCTGCCGTATA
>JACCDN010921180.1_pt1 | contig 11938 bp, 11 predicted proteins | sample 7441691 | NCBI WGS metagenome assembly JACCDN01 (sample SAMN15323439, study PRJNA562643) | freshwater metagenome | isolation source: river surface water | place: USA:Blue River Watershed | collected 2017-08-16
TAATGAAGCTTGTCATTTTGATTATAGAAATAGCATTTTCAAACAAGAGAAAAATAGATACATTATATCTGAAGTGCATTTTTTATTACAGAAACAACCCAATTTGCGAACCGATTATGGCGCGATAAGAGATGTGCTTCATAAAAAACAAATCAAACAAGCAAGTATTCAGGATATCTCAGATGCCATTATTGAAATTAGATCAGAAAAACTACCCGACCCCGCTGTTTTAGGAAACGCAGGAAGTTTTTTTAAAAACCCAACGGTAAGCCAAGCTCAATACAATCAACTTAAAGAGTCTCACCCCAACCTTGTGGCCTTCCCAATTTCTAATAGTGAATACAAAATTGCCGCTGGTTGGTTAATTGAACAAGCGGGATGGAAAGGCAAGAAACTGGGACCCGTTGGATGCTATGAAAAACAGGCATTAGTGATTGTAAATTACGACCACGCCACTGGCAAAGAAATATTTAATTTCTCTGAATCCATTATTCAGTCAGTCAACAATATGTTTGGTATTCAATTAGAAAGAGAAGTAAATATAGTTTAGTACAAATTAGTACTGAACTACCATTTCAACCCTTCTATTGGTTGCCCTGCCCTTAGCAGTTGAATTATCAGCGATAGGCATACTATAAGCAAACCCTTTTGCTGTTAAGCGATTTGCGCTAATACCCTTTTTAATTAAATAACTCATAACTACTTTAGCTCTTGAAAGAGACAACTTTTCATTAATTTTTAATGAACCAGTATTATCAGTATGACCATTAATTAATAATTGAATGGTTGTATTTTCTGACATTAATTGAATTAATGCATTCAAAGGATTGGTTTGTTGCTTAGTTAACTGATTACTACCTGTTGCAAATTTCAACTTCGCTGTTGCTGCATCTACCAAAGGTTGCAAATCGGCACAGCCTTTATTAGCAGCAATACCTGCAATGCTTGGACATTTATCTTCCTCATCATTCACTCCATCTTTATCTGTATCTGGAATAGGACAACCTTCATATCTTCCCAAACCTTTTGTAGTTAGACATTTATCTTGCTCGTCATTAATACCGTCCTTATCCGTATCTGGAACTGGACATCCTTTATATTTAGCAATACCTTCTGTTGAAGGGCATTGATCTTGTTCATCATTCAGTCCGTCATTATCTGTATCAGGTATTGGACAACCTCTATACTTTGCAGTACCTTTTAAAGTAGGGCAAGCATCATCTGCATCTGAAACACCATCATCATCACCATCCACTTTAATTGGAGCAGTAGGCAATTCGATCGCTTTTTTATTTCTACCTTTTAAAGGAAGGGTATAACTAATGCTATGGCTATAATGCATTTTTGTTAAAGAAGACGCTTCTGCTCTGTAAGTACTCATGATATTCACAAAAGAACCATGCTTGGCTTTTATCTGAACACCAGCACCCAATGGCGCATAGGCTGTATAATAAGAAAAATGATCAGCTCCTACACCAATTCCTGCGGTTAAAAATGGTACTAATTTTTTATCATCAGAAGCTAATTTATAATTTAAACTTACATCTAGTGCAGTATATGTTTGATTAGATATTGCTTTAGGAACTTTTAAAGAAGTATAATAAGGATATTTAATAGAAGCAAAATCAAGATTAGCCATGAAATCTAATTTTGAATTAATCCCTTTAAAATATTGTAGGCCAAATGCGGGCACTCCAGTAGTTAATCCTTCAGTAAGATTGGTTTTCTTAAAATCAAGATAAGAAACTCTAAAACCAATAGCGGCTTTTTTAATTGTAGAATCTTGAGCAACAACTAAATTTGTCATCGCTACTGTTACCATCAAAATAAATAGTTTTTTCATTACTTACATTTTAATTTACAGGATTCGTTTTACTATAACCAATTGCTTCTACGGTTACTTTTACGATACCAGAAGATTTCGTTTTTAATTCATATGCACCTACACCACTTAAATCTATCACCCTGCCCTTTTTCAACATATTTGGGTGCATTCTATCATTGATTCTAACCAAAATACTAGCTCCGTTGCGCATATTGGTTACTCTTACCAATGTATTTAACTTAAATAAATTGCAGGCAGCTGTATATTTCTTATTTCTATACCTTTCACCTGTTGAAGTGAGTGTGCCATCCAAGTTTCTACTATAAAAACTTGCAATACCTGTCACCCTATTCAATTCAATGGTTATTCTATTGGTATCAATTTTCCTTTTATACTTTTTGATATTAACCGAATCCAAATAATTAATAGTCGTTAAGGTATTAGAATAGATATTTTGAGCCATTGCAAACAAAGGCGTCAAACAAACAATCAGTATAGCTAATTTTAATTTCACTATGAATTAGTTGATATCAATTACTTCTACAACACTATCCAAATTTAAGGGACCATAGACATGAGGGAATAATTCATCTAAATCTGCTGCTAATTCAAACAAAACCGGTCTTTGAACCTTCGCTTTTTCAATTTTTAATTTAACCAAACCAGATTTCCCTTTATAAAATCTATCTAATACACCTGCTACCTGTCTTTCAATAGAGCAATGTATAAAACCTTCCTGGTCATAACCAGCAGGTTTGTATTCGTTATTTTTTTGCGCATCTTCCCATTCTTTTCGAGAAGTCACATGATATATGTATTCGCTTTCCATCTTTAATTTTTTTTATTTTAAAATTCTAGGAATTTTTTGCTCACGCATCATTAAATCAGTTAACACAATTGCAGTAACTGCTTCTAGTACCACTGGCACTCTTAAAGCAATACATAAATCGTGTCTTCCTTTTACTGAAAATGATTCTTGTTCATTGGTTTCCCAATTCCAAGTAATTTGTTCTTTTGGAGTGGAAGAAGTTGGTTTTACAGCTATTCTAAAAACTAAATCATTACCATTAGTATATCCTCCTACTACACCACCAGCATGATTGGTTTTGGTTTTACCTGTAGCATCTATGATGGAATCATTATGATCTACTCCAAACATATTTGCAGCTGCAAATCCTGTACCAAATTCAATTCCTCGAATAGCTGGTATAGAAAATACTGCATGACTAATTAAAGACTCTACTGAATCAAAAAAATGTTCTCCTAATCCAATAGGCAATCCTTTAACTGTACACTCTACTATTCCACCAACGCTATCTTTTTGATCAATTGCTTTTTGCAAACCTTTATCAATATCTGTTTCGCCACCAATACTTACAATATGCGCAACTACTTCAATATCTTTCAATAATTTTTTTGCAATGACTCCGGCACCTACTAAAGCTGCAGTTAATCTTCCGCTAAAATGACCTCCCCCTCTATAATCTTCAAAGCCTCCAAATTTATGATGTGCTGTGAAGTCAGAATGTCCTGGTCTTGGCACAGCTCTTTGCTTTTCATAATCTCCACTTCTGGTATTATTGTTTTCAAAGATCATTGTCAATGGCGCACCTGTAGTAATATCATTGAATAAGCCTGATTTAAAAATAGGCATATCATCTTCCTGTCTTGGAGTAGTACCTTTTTGCTTACCGCCTTTTCTACGCTCCATATCCACTACAAAATCTTCCACTTTAAGGGATAATCCTGCAGGACATCCATCTACCACCACACCAACGCAAGCGCCATGTGATTCGCCAAAAATTTGCAGTTTAAATAAGGTTCCAAATTGATTCATAATAGATTGTTACTTACAAGTTAAGTAATTTATTGAATATCGACTTTTGCACCCAAATGCTTTAAATGATCAAAAAAGTCAGTATATGATTTATTAATTGCCTCAGCCTCAGTGATTTCGATTGGACCATTGGCTCTTAAAGCGGCCACTCCACATGCCATAGCAATACGGTGATCATGCTGAGAAAAAACAGTATTGGAATTGATAGTGTCTACTCCTTCAATCTTCATAATATCTCCTTCCAATAAAATAGTAACTCCTAGTTTAGCAAATTCAGTTTGCAAGGTTATTCCCCTATCACTTTCTTTATGGGCTAATCTTTCAACTCCCTTGATAATGGATACACCCTTACACATAGCTGCTAAAGCTACCAATGGAGGAAATAAATCTGGACAATCTGTTGCATCAAATTCAAATGCTTTTAAACCATTTAAACCAGCACCAATAGTAATGATATCATTATCTAATTGAATAGATGCATTCGCCGCAGTTAATGCTTGCATTACTGCTTTGTCTGCTTGGGTTGAGTTCATCTGCAAACCTTTTACAGTAATAGGACCAGCAATGGCACCTGCTACTAATAAAAAGGCTGCTCCACTCCAATCTCCTTCTACGGTATATTCAATAGTTTCATTTACTGCAGCTCTTGGTTTAAAAGTAAATTGTTCATGATTTACATGATTCACTTCCCATCCAAAATGTTGTAAGACAGCCAATGTTAAATCGATATAAGGTTTGCTTTTTAAATGATTTACCTTGATAGTATGATTAGATGCGCCAGCAGCTGCAAAAGCCATTAACAAACCAGTCAAGAATTGTGAGCTTAATGATCCATCAACCGTAATATCAGCAGTTTTTAAAGGGCCTTGAATAGAGATAGGTAAATACCCATTGTTTGATTTAATCTGTATACCAAGTTTTGGCAAAATTTCATCAAAAAAATGCATGGGTCTTTTTACCAAACTACCTTTACCCTCAATTAAAATTTGCTGATCACTTAAGGCAGCAATAGGTGTAAACATTCTGATACCCAAACCACTTTCACCACAGTTCATAGAAGGACCTATTGGACGAACTCCATTTGAATTCACTTGAATATGATTTTCATGTTTAGCAACAATTGCTCCTAATTTTTGAATCACATCCAATGCAGCCAAATCATCATTTGAATGACCAGGATTAAATATTTGTGTTTGTCCATGATGCAATAAAGCAGCAGCACAAGCTCTTTGCATGCTACTTTTACTAGCAGGTGCCACTTGTGAACCACTTAATTTCGCTGGATATACTATTGCACGCATTTTACGAATATAGCTTTATCAGTTTCTCTAATGATTTCATAGGAATAGTCTCACAACAAGCTTTCCCTATTTTTTGTAAAACAACATATTGCATACCTGCAGTTGCTTTCTTTTTGTCTTTTTGCATTACTTGCATAGTTTCTTGAATATCAAAACGCATTGCAGTAGGCAAGCCATATTTTTTAAGTGTTTCTACTAAAATATTTGTTTCAGAAAAACCAGTTAATACCTGAGAGATCTTCGCCGCATACACCATACCAATACTTATTGCATGACCATGTAATAAGACATGTTGATTTTCTATTGCATGTCCAATGGTATGTCCGAAATTGAGCAATTTGCGATCCCCTTTTTCAAACTCATCTTTTTGAACCACTTTTACTTTAATCTGAACATTTCTCTCAATTAAACTAGCAAGTGCTTTTTTATTTTTCTGGTAAAATGATAAATTATTTACAGAAAGTTCTTTCATCATTTTTGCATCTTTAATAGCAGCATGTTTGATGATTTCTGCAAATCCATTTTCCCACTGATGTTGAGGTAAAGATTTTAAAAAGTCTAGATCATACACTAAAAATTGAGGTTGTCTGATTAATCCAACCATATTTTTATACAATCCAACATCTATTCCATTCTTACCACCAATAGAAGCATCAACCATGGCTAAAATAGTAGTAGGCACAAAACCGACAGCTACTCCTCGCATGTATATGCCGGCAACATAGCCCACCATATCAGTCACTACACCACCGCCAACACCAATCAATACAGCCTGTCTTGTAGCACCAAAATTGAGCAAGGCTTCAATTATAAAATCAACAGTGGCTTGTTGCTTATGCTCTTCGCCTGCAGGAATTACAATGGTTTTTTTGCCTTTGAATTTCTTCTGATGCAGGGCATATACATTCTCATCGGTAATATAAATGGCCTGTGTCTTATCAACCATTTTATCAATAGCTGCAAAACTGCCATCTAATACAAATGACACTGTTGAATTAGAAAATTTAACCTTCCAGTTTTTCATACTAGTTATTCATTACTTTATTCTGTTGATTGATACTCTCCATGTGAACAGCATCCATATATTTTGTAACAAACTCATCACTTAATCCTAGATTATTTCCTTTTGCTACTGCACGGTCTAAAATCTCGTTCCAACGATTGGTTTGTAAAATAGTGATGTCATTGTTCTTTTTGTACTCACCAATCTTTTGAGCAACTTTCATACGAGTAGATAATACTTGTAATAATTCGTCGTCTAATTGATTGATTTGTTGACGCAATTTTTCTAATGCACTATGAAGCTCTTCATTTTGAACATCCTCTTTTCTCCAACGAATGCTATCCAACATTTGCTTCAATACCTCTGGAGTAATTTGCTGCTTAGCATCACTCCATGCATTGTCTGGATCCACATGTGATTCAATGATTAATCCATCAAAATCTAAGTCAATGGCTTGTTGTGCAACAGACTGTAAAATATCACGACGACCACAAATATGCGAAGGATCATTGATCATTGGCACATTTGGGAAACGACGCTTCATTTCAATCGCTAAATGCCACATGGGTGCATTTCTAAAATCTGTATTACCATAAGAACTAAAACCTCTATGAATTAAACCTAAATCTTCAATACCTGCTTTGGCAATTCTTTCCATACCACCTACCCATAATTCCAAATCTGGATTTAATGGATTCTTGATTAACACTGGAACCTTAACACCTCTTAAAGCATCTGCAATTTCTTGTACACTAAAAGGATTTACAGTTGTACGAGCTCCCACCCATAAAACATCCACATCAAAATGTAAAGCGTCTTCTACTTGTTTTGCAGTTGCAACTTCCACAGCCACTGGCATGCCTGTTTCTTTTTTAGCTTGTTGCAACCAAGGCAAACCTTTGGTTCCAATACCTTCAAAGCTTCCAGGTCTGGTTCTTGGTTTCCAGATACCTGCACGCATAATATCTACTTTACCTGTAGCTGCTAATCCTTTTGCAGTTGCCATTACTTGTTCTTCTGTTTCGGCACTACAAGGACCAGAAATAATTAATGGTGCTTTTTTTAATAATGCGCTTACTTTTTGTTGTTGTTCAGTTAAGGTTGCCATGTTAAACCGATTTTAGTATTTGAGATTTTATTATTTAATTGATTGAATTAACCTTCGTTCTTGTTAAATCCTCTTGGACCACCACTATCAGCATCGTTCATACGAATACGTCGACCTTTATAGTTTTTACCATCCAATGCTTGAATCATTTTCTTTGCAGAACCAGATTCAATTTCTACCCAGCTATTCATGTCTCTCATATCAATTTTTCCTAGAACATCTTTCTTTAATTCACTCATGTCTAAGATATATTGTAAGAAACTTGCTTTGTAAAAACCATCCTTGGTTCCTAGATTTACAAACAAACGAGTTGATCCAGCTGCAGCACGATTAGCAGAACGACCACGACCATCTCCTCTTTCTGCACCTCTGTCATTATTTCTTGAACCTCTGTCTGCATATTCATTTCTTCCTCTTTCACGACCACGATTATCTCCTCTGTCATTATTTCTAGCACCTCTCTCTGCAGTTCTCACATTCAAGTCTTGCGCATTCTCATAATAACTTAAAAAACGATTAAATTCCAATGCAGCAAATCTTGTTAAGATCTCTTCCTTGCTCATGTCAGCAAATTTCTCTGCTAACATAGGTACATAGGTTTCATAATCACCATGACTTACATCTGTAGACATTAATTTATCCATTAAATGGAAAAATTGTTTTCTACAAACATCTTTACCACTTGGAATATCCAACTTATGCATTGTACACTTGTTGATATTTTCAATTTGGCGAAGTCTGTATGATTCTCTTGCATGCACGATTGAAATACAGTTACCATGACTACCCGCTCTACCTGTACGACCACTTCTATGGGTATATACTTCTACATCATCTGGTAATTCATAGTTGATTACATGGGTAATGCCTTTAACATCAATACCACGAGCTGCAACATCTGTTGCAATTAATAATTGTAAAGATTTATCTCTAAACTCTCCCATTACTTTATCTCTTTGTGCTTGTGTCAAGTCGCCATGCAAAGCATCGATATCATACCCTTCTCTCGTCAAACGCTGCGTAATTTCTTGCGCATCCGCTTTTGTACGAGTAAAAATGATACCATAAATTCCAGGATTGAAATCAATGATTCTTTTTAAAGTCTCATATCTATGTTGAGCAGAAGTTAAATAATATTGGTGGTCAATACTCTTGTTAGAAGTATTCACTTTACCAATAGTTACTTCCACTGGCTCTTTCATGTAACGCTTGCTTACCTTTCTAATTTCAGGTGGCATTGTTGCACTAAATAACCAAATACTTTCTCTATTAGGCGTATTCTTTAAGATAAACTCAATGTCATCTTGGAATCCCATGTTCAACATTTCATCTGCCTCGTCTAATACTACATATTCAATTTGCTCTAAATTGATTGCTTTTCTTTCGATCAAATCAATCAATCTACCTGGAGTGGCTACTACAATTTGAACACCTCTTTTCAAATCTCTGATTTGCATTCCAATAGATGTTCCACCATATACAGCTAATACTTGTAATCCAGATACATGCTTTTTAAACAAATTGATTTCGTTTACAATTTGCATACACAATTCTCTGGTTGGACAAACCACCAATGCTTGAGGATATTTATCTGCAGTATTAATTAATTGAATTAATGGCAAACCAAAAGCAGCAGTCTTACCTGTACCTGTTTGCGCCAATCCAATAAAATCTTTTGTGCCGCTAATCAAAACTGGAATAGAACGCTCTTGAATTTCTGTTGCGTGCGTATAGCCTAATTCTGTTACCGATTTTACCAATTGATCATTTACACCTAATTCAGCAAAAGTCTTTTTTGTTTTTACTGCTTCGATTAAATCATTCTTAACTTCCATCTCTTCTATTTTCTTCATGTTGTTTTTTTCTTAATTTCTTAAATAAAGAATTTCAATTATTTCAAAATTCTTTTAATTCCATTCGCATTTTCAATCAAATCAGACAAATACTCAAAGTTTTCTTTTTCCAAGCAAGCTTTGAATTTTTTTAATTGACTAATATGCTCATTCAATACATCTAATACATTCTCTTTGTTTTGCATAAAGATGGGAACCCACATGGCTGCGTTGGACTTTGCCAAACGCACTGTGCTTTCAAAACCACCACTCGCTAATTCAAAAATGGCATCAGACTCTTTTTCTTTCTCCAACACCGTATTGGCTAAGGCGAAAGATGTGATATGCGATATATGACTTACATAAGCTACATGTATATCATGTTTCATCGCATCCATGTTTACAATATGCATTCCTAGGGCTTTATATAAAGACTCTACTTTTAACAATGCATCTGCATCCACTGTATCTGCATTACAGATAACGGTTGCTTTTTCTAAAAAAGCATCTTGTTGTGCTGCACTTGGACCACTAAATTCAGTACCCCACATTGGGTGTGTTGGCACAAACCTGCCTTTATTGGCATGACTGTTTGCGATGTTCACAATACTTTCTTTGGTAGATCCTACATCAAACACAACTTGTTGGTCAACTAAGTCTAAAATAGTAGGCAATAACTTTTCAGCAATATTAACAGGAGTAGCAATGGCAATGATATCAGATTGCTTAACCGCTTCTTCAAGGGTCATAATCTCATCTACCAATCCTAATGCTAAAGCTTCTGCTTGGTGTTGGGTATTGTTGTCTACGCCAATAACATTTGACACAAAACCTTTTCGTTTTAATGTCAATGCTAATGAGCCTCCCATCAATCCAATTCCAATAACTGCTAAACGCATGCTTTTACTCTTTTAATTGCTTCATTAAATTTTTCCATTGAGCCGCATAAACTCACACGGATGTAATTATTACCAGCGGTACCAAAAATGCCACCCGGTGTAATAAAGACATTCGCATCGTATAACACTTTATCACTTAATGCGTACCCGTCTTTATATTTGGCTGGTATTTTAGCCCATACAAACATCCCTACTTGTGTTTTTGAAAATGTACAATCTAAAAGATCTAACAATTCAAATACTTTTTCACGACGCTCTGTATAAATTTTATTTACTGAATCATACCAAGATTGATCTAAGCTTAATGCTTTTGCTGCAGCTAATTGAACTGGCAAAAACATTCCACTATCCATATTAGATTTAAATCTTAATATTTCGTTGACCCTGTCTTCAGCCGCAATCAACATCCCAACTCTCCAACCAGCCATGTTCTGACTTTTACTTAAAGAGTTTAATTCAATCACTACCTCCTTGGCTCCTTCAATAGCTAATAAACTTTCTGGATGATCGTTTAAAATAAATGCATAAGGATTGTCATGACAGATTAAGATATGATGCTTCTTACCAAACGCTACTAATTTTTCAAATAACGATTTGTTTGGCTGTTGACCTGTGGGCATCTGTGGATAGTTCACCCACATTAGTTTCACTTTTGATAAATCCGATTTTTCTAGATTGTCAAAATCCGGTGCCCAATTGTTCTCTGCAGTTAGCTCATAATATAGCGGAGTGCCCCCTGCTAATTTCACTGCACTTGTATAAGTAGGATATCCAGGATTGGGAATCAACACCTGATCTCCTTGATTAAGGTAAGTCATACAAATATGCATGATACCTTCTTTACTTCCTAACAACGGAAGTATCTCTTTTGCTGGGTCGATATTATCTACCTCATAATATTTTTTATACCACTCAGCAATGGCTTCTCTTAATACCGGTGAGCCATTATAGGATTGATAAGCATGCACATTGTCTTTTGCAGCTTCTTCTTGTAATGTTTTAATAACATCTGGATGTGGCGGCAAATCCGGGCTTCCTATACCCAAATTAATAATTTGCTTGCCTGCTTTATTCAATTCAGCTATCTCGCGCAATTTGGTGGCAAAATAATACTCACCAATGCCTTCTAATCTATTTGATAAAGTCCAATTCATATTTATCCCTTTACAACTTTTCCTTTTTTATACATTCCAAAAACTTTAAAACTATTGGTTGCTTCTTTTACATCAGTCAACACTTTTTCTATTTGTTTTAAATTCTCAAATTCTACATCTGCGTAAAAACCATATTTGAAAGTACTCCCTGGAATAGGCATACTTTGCAACTTGCTCAAATTGGCTCCTCTATTAGCAATCTTTGCTAAAATCTTTGACAGAATTCCCTTGGAATGATCTGTTTGAAAATAGATAGATGCTTTATTCGCTCCTTCAATCACCAATGATTTATTCTTTGGCACCATGATTAAAAAACGAGTGATATTGTTTTTTAAAGTATGGATATCAGGAGCTATCACTTCTAAATTATATAACTGAGCGGCGAACTTGCTCGCTATAGCAGCAATATGTTTACTCTTATGTTGATGCACCATCTTCGCACTTAATGCAGTGTCTTCTGATTCAACTAATTTATAATCGTGTTGCTCTAAAAAATCTAAACATTGTAAAATAGCCATTGGATGACTATGCACTTCTTTGATATCTTTTAATTGAACACCTGGATTCACCAATAGGTTTTGACTAATGGATAAGTACACTTCTCCAATTACTTGCAAGTTGGATTTTTGCAATAAATTATAATTAGGGAGAATACTACCTGCAATAGAATTTTCAATAGCCATCACTGCACCATCAGATTGTTTAGGATCTGAACCAATTTTGATCACATCTCTAAATGTATCACAAGTAATCACTTCTACCGTCTTGCCAAAGAACTGCCTTGCCGCCACTTGGTGGAAGCTACCCTCGTATCCTTGTATGGTTACTTTTTTGTTCATATAAAAAAAATCCCGGCTCTTAGGCCGGGATTGTATATTTAGTTATTTCGTTTATGCTTTTACAAATACTACCCGGCTACTTTGATTAAAGTAGAAATAAAAGAAAAAGTAAAACCAGTTGCTATTTGCTTTCATCGTGA
>JACCDN010279635.1_pt1 | contig 11937 bp, 12 predicted proteins | sample 7441691 | NCBI WGS metagenome assembly JACCDN01 (sample SAMN15323439, study PRJNA562643) | freshwater metagenome | isolation source: river surface water | place: USA:Blue River Watershed | collected 2017-08-16
CGCCGATGGTTTGCGCTCTATTCTTCGCCAAGACCCTGATATCGTCATGGTTGGTGAAATCCGCGATACCGAAACAGCTGATATCGCCGTTCAAGCGGCGCTAACAGGTCACTTGGTCGTCTCAACCATCCATACCAATTCTGCTGCGGGGGCGATTCCACGTTTTCTCTCGATGGGCGTGAAACCGTTTTTGTTGGCACCGGCACTGAATGCCGTGATTGGCCAGCGTCTCTTGCGCCGACTTTGTGCTGATTGCAAAGTCCCGACCAAACTCAGCGCCGCTCAACTCAAGCAAACGCAACAATTATTAAAAGCCATCCCGGCGGCGAGCGGCGAAACCGTCCCTCCAGAGTCTGAGTGGAAATTCATGGGCCCAGGCGACAATAAAACCTGCCCAACCTGTGGCGGTATGGGCTATAAAGGCCGTGTTGGTATCTACGAAATCCTCACCATCACCAATGACGTCGAAGAAGCGATCCTCCGCCCTGACAGCGACGCCTCAGAATCTGAAATTCAAGGACTCGCCATGAAACACGGCATGATCACCATGGCCCAAGACGGCCTCCTGAAAGCCCTAGACGGCATCACCAGCGTCGAAGAGGTCTATGCCATCGCTAACGTTGATTCTGAGCTCCTAGAGCCAGGGACGGGCAAAGCCACGTAGCTCGCGAGCGACGTGGCAAAGAAGCTTAATTCTGCTCAAGTGTCGCGATCCTCGTCTCCCCTTTCTGCACAATCGAGAACATGAGAACCTGCTTCTCATGTTTTTTGATCCAACCGTCTACGCGCTCTGGCCATTCAAGTGCGAGCACCGCGTCACCGCTCGCGAGTTCTTCATCCAAATCTAAAACACGAAAATCTTCGTCGGTTTCAATGCGATACGCATCCACATGAATCAAACGCTTAATACCAGAAGCCGTTTTAACGCCATAAGTACGCATTAACGAAAACGTTGGACTCTTAGGCGTGCTTTTTGAGCCCATCGCTTCAGCAAGCGCCTGTACAAAGGTCGTTTTGCCAGCGCCTAGATCGCCCTTCAGCGCAAAAATATGGCCGGGTTTTAATATCTTCGCAAGATCTTTTGCGAGCGTTCTCCAATCTTCGAGTGTGGTGATGGTAAATTCTTGCTTCATACATTCCATTCAGGTTTTGCATCCATGGTCTTCCAGTTATGGGATTCTCCGAGCTGATGACGCCAGTAACCGGCCGCTGCAATCATCGCTGCATTGTCGGTAATATAGCGCTTATCGGATGGGAAATAGCGTACGCCTTCTAATTGCGTTTCAATTGCGGTACCAAGTTCTTCACGTAAAAGCGCATTCGCCGAAACACCTCCCACCAACAAAATCGCTCTGACCTTGTACTTTTTTGCCGCCTTCATCGTTTTATAAATCAGCACATCGACAATGGCGCGTTGCACCGAAGCCGAAAGATTTTTCTTCGCCATCTCGCGTGCCGCACCTTCTTCACCGGCAACCGTGAGCCATGCTAAGCGCACCGCCGTTTTTAATCCGCTAAAACTCATGTCGAGTGATTTGTCTTTCAACATCGGGCGCGGCAAATCAAAAGCCTTATCATCGCCTTCAAGGGCAAGCTTTGAAATCTGCGGACCACCTGGATACGGTAATCCCATCAACTTTGCGGATTTATCAAACGCTTCACCCGCCGCATCATCACGCGTTTGTCCGACGATTTTGTATTTACCCGGCGCTTTCATGAGCACAAGCTCGGTGTGACCACCTGAAACGATCAAGGCGAGCATCGGGTACTCCCAGTGTTCACGAGCCTTCTCATCAAGCCATGCCGACGCCAAATGCCCTTCAAGATGGTTCACGCCAATGATCGGCTTGCCACTCAACATCGCCAAAACACGACCCGCCTCAATACCAACGCGCAAAGCCGTCGCCAAGCCAGGACCCTGGGTAACCGCGATAATATCGAACGAATCCATCCCTTTGTCGCCCAAAGCCTGAGTCAAAAGCGACACCGTTTCAGGCACATGAGAGCGAGCGGCGACCTCAGGCACGACTCCGCCATACTTTTGATGGATGGGGATTTGGGATGAAACCAGATTGTGTACAAGTTCAACACTTTTCCCCGTTTGATCCACAGACAAAAGCGCGATGGCGGTTTCATCGCAACTCGACTCGATGGCTAAAACGCGGGTCGTTTTCATGCGCCGAGCTTAGCTAAGGTCGTTGTTTTTGTCCATCGTAATACATTGACAAAACAGTGCGAATCCTGTCTTCTAGAGGCGTTTTGCACCTCTCATCGTTTTGTTTCAAGGAGTGTCTGTGTCCATTTCTGGAATCGCCAACCCCGGCCCGCCCATTCTCAAGATTCGGCGTGCTGGTAAGCCCGGTCACAATCTTAGTGGCCATATGCTCAAGCCAAAAGCGAACTCTCGACGCGTGCGCGTCACCGACTTGGGTACCAATGCCATCATCGGATACTTCGACATCGAGACCGATACCGGCCGAATCCTGCTACCTGAACGTGTCTGCATCGAACTCTTGAAGATCGCAAGCAAGACCAAGCGCAAGATCGAAGCCGTGCCGGTTCATGTGATGCTCGCGAAGTGCCGTCAAAAGTACCTCGAAGTTCACGACCCGTGCGTGGCTGGCAATTGTCTCGTCATCGACGTGCCTCCCAACCAGTTCACGATCACGCTCGAAGACCGTTGCTATGCCCTCGGTCAAGACGACTACTTCTACCGCCTTATCGATGACGAAGCCTTCCGCGCCCCGATACTCAGCTTCAAACACTTCTGGGACGCTGAAACAATTTTCGCGTCCAAGTAGCCATCTCTCACCTGCCCCGCTCGATAGACTGAGCGGGGCTTGTTGTTTACCGATTGACAAATCCATTATTTTATGAAAACTTCGATGCGTTAAGCATTCAACCATGTCTTAACGACGGAGTTACGTGACCACTGAAACTTCAAACACCTCTTCATCTCTCAGCGATGATGACCTCGCCCGTTTTGCCTCGCTCAGAGAGCTGCTCTGGAAGGACCACGATGACATGGACAAGTGCCAGCCAAGAGAAGCACGCCTCTCTCTCGAGGAGTGGGGCTGGGCCACATCCCTCATCAAGGAGGGGTTGGTGAGCGCCGACATCGCCTCGGGCCTCATGACCCCCGTTCGGTTCTGCCTCGTTCTCGAGACTGACGACAAGCCCGAACTGCTGATGATCGGCCCCATGCACGTCCCCACCGAACTCGGCACCACCACCGAAGAGATCAAGAAGCTCTTTCGTGAGCTGAGAGACTGCTGATTCGCCCATGTCGAGTCCACTACTCGCCCGCCGCAAGGCTGGGCGTTTTTTATTTCAAATTTGTTTCTTCGTTTTTTCGAAATACATTCTCGTTGGATCAATCCACTCACGAATACTTGAGAATAACCGTTCCCAATACATTTCGCTTGGACGAAAAGAGTGTGATGCTCCCTCAAAGGTCTCAAACTTTAATGCTCGATGTTCAGATGCCTGCTCAAATGCACGCTGCGAAAATTCATGCGAAACTCGAGTATCTCCAGTCCCATGACAAACCAATAATGGCACATCGCGATCAAATGCCTTCTCACCTAAATCAGTATCCCTTAACGATTCAAGAATGGGTCTTCCTAAATAAATAGACGTACCTTCTTTAAGAACGGGACTCGTTGCTGTCGCTGCCCAAAGAGATTCATATCGTGGCCACATAGACAGATTCGGTCTAACTGCCGGGCTGAGATAGACTAATCGATCAAATGAAAGAGGATGCGCTAATCCCAGCAATGCAGCACCGAGACTAAATCCAACGGCACTTGATGGTATCGTTTCATGACGAGTCACAATCCATTCATACAATGTGATGAGATCTTCAACATGCGTTGCAAGTGGCGTATTCGCAAAAGAACCTTCACTCTCACCAATCCCGCGCCAATCATATCGCAGAACAACGAAGCCATTTTTGACGAACGATTCTGCCATCGCATCAAATAAACCATTTTCACTGCGATTACCCGCGAAGCCATGCACCAAAAGAACCCACCCAAGCGGATTATCCCGAGGAGAGCTTTCTTCTACGGCAAGGGACACCCCGTCCTTCATCATCACCCGCTCAACCCGGTTTTTTTGAGTTTCTTTCATAGAAAGAACCCTACCATCCAGGCGTTAGAGCGATAAGCAATACACGCCTCTATCCCCCTTGTTGCAGAAAAAAGAGATGGGGCGCTATGATGCTCAATAGGCCGTGTTCATCGATAATCCTCAACAGGAGACGTTCGCATGTGTTGGAGAGACGATGTAAGAAAAGACCGTATCTGTTCTTCGTGTCGTGCAACCTATTTCGGTGACCTCGGTCACCGTAACTGCCCCGCTCTCGCGAAGCCGACCGCTACCTCGCCCACGGAGGCTGACGTGTCGAGCGCTGAAAATCCTACACCCGAGCACATCGAGCGACCCTTCTAGCTCTTGGCTTGCTTCTCCTGCCAAATCCCACCTCTCGCTAGGTGGGCTTTTTAAAACCCAATCAAATGAATCACCTCATAGAGACCCCAAACACCAAGTGCGATAAACGCAAAAGCACCGAGAAAAGCAATCCACGGATTTTTCACAATCTTAATCGTCCGACTCGGTGAGACATAAAGCAGGATATTGAGAATCATGTGACCAAGAAAAACACCTATGCCGAATCCCCACACATTCACCACATTAAAGAGTGGGATATACCCGGCAAAATCATCCAAGCCCAAGATGAATGGCACCGAAAACGCCACACCAAACAATGGCCAAAAACGCATATTCTCCCCACCTGCTTTCATGCTGGCATGTGGAATGATCTTGCTAAGAATTGGAGCGATTGCCTTATTCACAAAGGATAAGCCTTTTTCAAAAAACTGCGCCACGCGTTTTAGTATGGATTTATCGGCCGCGCCTTCAACAGCATGCTCAAGGCTATCTTCAGCCATCTTGATCAAAACCAATGAGGCGACAAAAACCATCAATGCTAATAACCAGCGGATTTCTTTAAAGAACGTCCAGAGTGTCAATACAACCATGGTACCAAGTGCATTTCCGAGGGCCGTCGCAATCTCAATCGAGACACGTGACTTATAGCCCGGGTTACGGCTCATGAGATGACCAATAAAAATGGCAAAATCAATTGAGGTTTTGAGGTAAATCGTCATACCAATCAAAACGTCATACCAACGGATCTGCAAGCTAATGTCATTCGCCGTAAAGACGTTCAAAAGATGGATCTGTCCAAAATAAGCCGCAATCAAAGCGACGCAGGTCACCACCGTCAAAACAAGCGGGATCACTTGTCGTTTCAAAAACGTTTCGTTCATTGGAGCATGATGCCTTAAACCCGTTAGAAAATCCATCTGAATAGTCCCGCCCAAAACGAAAAACCGCCCTTTCGGGTGATTTTGATTAATACGCTTGAGCAAAATACCATTTTTCAAAAGATTCTTGGTCACAACAGACGCATTTTCCTTTAACATTCTCTTCAGCGAGACAGCGTGTTGTTGCTTTGGTCTGCTCTTTGATCCTAGCTTCACAATCTGTACGACCACACCAGAAGGATTTTAAAAATCCTTTTTCACCTTCCATATACATCTTAAAATCTTCCCACCGCGCGACTTCGTGGGTCGAATTTTTTAAGAATGCCTCGGCCTGAGTAAAAAGATTTTTCTGAATATCTTCAAGTAGCTCGCTGACTTTTTCCGCTACATCGTCGATTTGAGCCTGGATCTTTTCATCCGTGTCTCGGCGAACAAGGGTCGCGACTCCTCTTTCTATTTCTTTGTTGCCGATCTCAATTCGCAATGGCACCCCTTTTAATTCCCATTTATTCATTTTCCAACCAATCGACTGGTTTTCTTCGATGTCTAGCTTGATTCGATATCCTAACTTCTCGAGACTTGCCGCAATAGCCTTGCAAACGATGACAATCTCATCCTCTACTCTCACAGGCAGAATAACAACTTGAATAGGGGCAAGCTTTGGCGGCAAACGCAAGCCCTTATCATCGCCATGAGCCATAATTAATCCTCCGATAGATCGAGTTGATAAACCCCAGCTCGTCTGCCAAGCAAATTGTCTCGATCCGTCTTTTGCTTGAAACTGAATATCGAATGATTTGGCGAAATTTTGTCCTAAATCATGCGATGTACAACTTTGAAGAGCCTTGCCCTCTGGCATCATGGTTTCATAGGTTAACGTCATGTCCGCGCCAGCAAATTTTTCGCTTTCAGATTTTCGTCCGACATATCCTGGCAGAGCGAACAGATTACGATAGAGATTTGTATACGTCTCCATTGCCCAACTAACCGTAGCAAGAGCCTCGTCGTGCTCCGCATGTGCAGTATGGCCTTCCTGCCAGAGAAACTCGGTCGTACGTAAAAAGAGATAGGTTCTTTTTTCCCAACGGACAACGTTATTCCACTGGTTAATCTGTAGTGGCAAATCACGCCAAGATTGAATCCATCGCGCAAATGTATCGTACATGATCGTCTCGCTTGTAGGGCGCACAACCAAGGGCTCCTGCAGCATTTCTCCGCCGCCAATCGTCACCACAGCGAGCTCTGGCGAGAAGCCTTTAACATGCTCTTTCTCTTTATGGAGAAGATTTTCTGGGATGAATAATGGAAAATAAGCATTTTCTACTCCACGACGTTTAATCTCTTTGTTTAGCTCACTCTGAATAACTTCCCAAATGGCATAGCCATAGGAGCGAAAGATCATCGTGCCTTTAGCTGGACCATAATCAGCAAGCTCAGCCTGAAGTACCAGGGCGTTATACCATGCTGAAAGATCTACTGATTTTTTTGGGAGCTGTTTTTGAAAAGCCATATGATGGGATAAATAAAAATCTCGTCCTTATCAAACACGCATTAATCGCGTGTCTGACAAGGACGAGATTTCTCGTGGTACCACCTTGTCTTTGCCTTCGCATCGCTGCTTTGGCCTTAAGCACCCGTTTATTAGGTGCGCTCGTGATGACGGAGAGTAGCCGGTGCCGCTCATCGCGGACAGCTCCAGGGCTGGGAACCCTTTCGTTGCTTTGTGAATGAGTATAGGAACATACGACGAGGATGTCAAAGATGATAACGATAACGAAAAACCGCCCTTTCGGACGGTTTGTCGTATGGTAGCCCCTAGGGGAATCGAACCCCTCTTTACTCCGTGAAAGGGAGTTGTCCTAACCGATAGACGAAGAGGCCTTAAAACGCTATTTGCGTGCCAGAAAGATACAAAAAAACACAAAAAAGGTCAAGAATCAGAAACCCCGTAACCCACGAGCCAAGCCATTTGGCTGGTTTTGTGGAGTTACGGGGTAACAGGTTCAGTTCATGTCTGCATCGTGGCAAACAGCGGCCTTGAGGCAGTTCGGGCAAAGTGCTCGGTGAACAGATCGATCAGCGAACGCTTTGAGGACATTCCCCATCGCTGCATCCAGCTTGCGAAAGTCCGTCCGGAGTTGGGCGAGCTCGAAGCAGAAGTGAGCAAAGAAGTCTGCCGTCACCTGACTTGAACTCGGTGACCTTTTTGCCGCAAGCAAGACCTCATCTGAAGTCAAGCCAAGCTCTGCGTAGAGGTCGCGGATGACCGGGCTCGCGATAACGAGAAGAATCCCCGTCCCTGCCGCGTCCTCCGAGAGGAGGCGCTCGTAGTCCCCTACAGGGATATGTGGCTCAGCGAGCGTTCGCAGATAATGATGCGCTTGATGAAGCACGCTATCTGCCACCTTGGCCGCATTCTTCGCCATCATGTCAAACGTGTGGACACGTGGCGACAAATACTTGAATGTCCTCTTCCCTTCTTCGCCAGGAAAGAGCAGCCCTCTAACGGCCGGGTAGACCGCGAGCTTGTTTGTGACCGAAGGAATGACCTTCACGAGCTCCGTGAGCGAGTCGGTATAGGGTTGTATGGTTTTTTGAAGACGAAGGTGCGCACGTGACATGAGGTCCTCCAAAGGTACAGGCGAAAATGACATTATTTTACATCTTTGTCAAGATATCCGCCTAATGACGATACCTCCCTCAAAGGGTAGAATACACGCATGAACACCTCTGCTCCCGCTTGGTCTTTGGACACTGAAGCGCTTCTCACCGCCTTTGAAACCACACCCGAAGGCTTAAGCGAGCAAGAGGCGCAAAAGCGCTTGGCGGTGACGGGGCCAAATAGTCTCCCCCTTCATAATGCCAACGGGCCTATCGTGGTCTTTTTGAAACAGCTCAAAGATCCGCTCATCATCATTCTTTGTTGTGCCGGTTTGCTCACCTTCTTTTTGCGTGAATGGGTCGAGGCTATCGTTATTATTGCCGCCATCTTTGCCAATGCCACCATGGGCTTTTGGCAAGAATGGAAAGCCCAAACCGTTTTAGAAAAACTCAAAAACTTTGTCGTCGTGCGCACCCGCGTGCGCCGCAATGGACACGAGCAAGAACGCGAAGCCAAAGACTTGGTACCCGGTGATATCGTCATTTTGCGTGCCGGTGACCGCGTACCGGCAGATATTCGCCTCATCACTGAAACCGGCTTTAAAACCGATGAGGCAATTTTAACCGGCGAATCCGTACCGGTTGAAAAACATCCAATCGCGGTAGCCATTGATGCCGAGACGCATGAGCGCGTGAATATCGCCATGAGCGGCACCCTCGTGACCGATGGGCAGGGTGAGGGCATTGTTGTTGCTACCGGCTCACAAACCGTTTTTGGCTCTATCGCGGCACTCACGGCGGCGGGCGAAGAAGTAAAAACACCACTTCAACAATCGGTTCAAAAACTTTCGCTTAAAATTGGCGCTGCTGCCTTTATCATTACGGCACTTGTCTTTGGCGTTGGTCTCTCTTCAGGTACGCCCTGGGACGATATGGTGCTGCTTGCCATCGCTATTGGTGTTTCATTGGTACCAGAAGGCTTGCCTATCGCCATGTCGGTTATTCTTGCTGTTGGTGTTGAACGTCTCGCGCACAAAAAAGGTGTCGTGCGCAAACTCTCGGCTGCCGAAGCACTCGGTTCGACGACCCTCATTCTCACCGATAAAACCGGCACTCTCACGCGTGCGATTCTCTCACTTGAACGCATCGAGTCCGCCAATAAAGAACAGATTCTTGAACTGGCGAGTCTTGCTTCAACGGCGGCGATTGAGAACCCTGACCAACCACCAGAACGCTGGCGTATTATCGGCAGCCCCGTTGATACGGCCATTATTCGTGCCGCCGGCTTGAATGGGATTGATATTGCCGCCACCAAAATCAAATACGCGACCTTCGATCAATTGCCGTTTACTCATGAACGCAAATACTCTGCGACCCTCGTGAATCACGAAGGCCGACCGCTCGCGGTCATGATTGGTGCGCCAGATATTCTCTCATCGCTTTGCACCAATGGACCATCGGTTACCGCGCTCGAGACCATGGCAAAAAACGGCGCACGCCTTATTGGTATTGCCACACAAAACCAAACTGCTGAGAAGTTCGTTGAAGGCGCAATCGACGGCGGTACCTGTACCTATCTCGGTACACTCGCTTTTGAAGATCCGTTGCGCCCTGATATCAAAGACAGTGTTACTGCCATTCGTGAAGCAGGTGTACGCACGGTGATGGTCACCGGTGATCATCCTCAAACCGCGGCAGCGATGGCGCTTCAAGCAGGTATCGCGACGGCACCCGCACAAGTCATGGTTGGCTCTGAGCTTGCGAAGCTTTCTGACGAAGAACTTAAAGAAACCATCCAAAACTATCACGCCTTTGCCCGCGTGACCCCTGAACAAAAATGGCGCTTGGTACAAATTTACCAATCGCTTGGCGAAGCCGTAGCTGTCACAGGTGATGGCGTGAATGATGCTCCAGCCCTGCGTATCGCCGATGTTGGCGTTGCCATGGGTTCAGGCACCGATGTCGCCAAAGACGCTGCTGACATTGTTATTTTGGACGATTCATACCCAACTATCGTCGGTGCCATTCGCGAAGGCCGGCAGATGTTGAACAATATCCAAAAAGCGACGACGTATTTGTTTTCAAATGCGTTTAACGATGTTCTGTTGGTCTTAGGTTCGTATGCACTCGGCATCCCATCGCCGCTAAACGCCTTGCAGATTCTCTACGCCAACTTCTTTACTGATTCATTCCCTGCCATCGGCTATGCTTTTGAGACTATGGAGGATGACGGCATCTCAAAACGCGAACCACAACAACACGATGACGTACTCGGGCCGCGTTTGCGCAAAATCACCTTCATTGCCGCCGCGGCCAATGGCGCCGTTCTGCTCACAGGGTATTGGATCGTGCGCCAATTCTTTGGTGATCACGAAGCACGCACCATCGGCTTTGCTTCGATGGGTCTCTCGCATATTTTTGTCGCGATCGCCTTTCGCAGCCTTCACCTCCCTGTTCAAAAATACTGGCTCAAAGGCAATCGCGTCTTCTTGGCCGGCATCAGTGTTGGCGTTATCTTGATCGGTCTCGCGATCTACCTGCCGATCTTAAACATCGCTCTCGACACGACACCGCTCTCACCGCTCGGCATCTTCATCTTTGTTTCATTGGCCGCGCTCGCATCAGTACCAGCTGAACTAAGCAAGCATTACATCAAACAAAAAACCGCTCGTTAATCGAGCGGTTTGCGTTCTTGCTTCTTCCACTTTTCGATATGGGCGTGATTGCCGGACATAAGCACTTCAGGCACATCCCACGCCGTTTTCATGCCTTTGATTTTGTAGGATTCAGGACGCGTATATTGTGGCTCTTCACCGATGCCCGTGGTCGTATGTGATTCAACATCGAGTGAGGCAAAGTCACCGAGCACACCTTCACGCAAACGCGACGCAGCATCGGTCATAATCATGGCTGCCAACTCCCCGCCCGTTAAGACATAGTCACCGACGCGCAACTCTTCATCACAGAGATGATCGATAACGCGTTGATCGATTCCTTCATAACGTCCACACAAGAACACAAGCTGTTCATAGCCAGAAAGTCGTTTGGCATCTTCTTGGGTGAAACGTTTGCCCTTGGCACTCGTGATAATCACGCGCGCTTTTTTTGCCTTCGCCGTTGGCGTGCCGTCTTTCTTGCGCAAGCCGAGACTCACGAGCGCGTTATGAAATGGCTGCACCTTCATCACCATGCCAGGACCTCCGCCAAAAGGTTTATCATCGACCGTCTTATGTTTGTCCTCGGTCCAATCGCGAAGCTGGTGAGAGTTCAAATCAAGCAACCCCGCCTTTTGACCACGCCCTAAAATAGACCCCTTAAGATAAGGGTCTACAAGCTCAGGAAAGATCGTGATGATATCCGCCTTAAGCGGTTTCTGCTGGCGCTTCTTCATGTCGGGCAGGGTACCTGTTTTGGTAAATAAATCAAAACCCTCGCCTCCCCATCCTCCCTTCCCTCCGCAAAGCGAAGGGTGACACTTCAGGTCAGTACCTCTTCGTTCACACGGAGAGGCTGGAGAGGATTGAGAGGCGAGGGCTTGAGCGGTATTAGATACCGAGATCCTCGAGATCGGCGTCGGTTACGAGGCCGGAGTCACCGTGAACGCGGACCTTGCTTGGCATGCCTTCTGACATCCCCATGCCGTCACCTTTCTTTTCTTGGTGTTGGCGGCGCATTTCGTCTGGTTCATAGATCACCATGCTTACGCGTTCGTCAGCCTTGGCACCTACGATCTTCAGAAGAATACGGAGGGCGCGGGCCGTCTGGCCTTGGCGGCCGATAATGTAGCCCATGTCCTCTGGATTGACGTGGAGGGTGATTTTAACACCGCGGTCGTCGATTTCGCGAACGGCCTTTACGTCTTCTGGGTGGTTAACAAGGGACTTAACAACGAACTCTAGAAACTCTTGGTCTGTGTGGTTTTCTGCCATATTCAAGTGATTGCCCCTTAGCCGGGGTTAAGAAAAGGATAGCAGGGGGCTTAAAGGGGCGCAACCGGGCCTAATCA
>JACCDN010307356.1_pt1 | contig 11937 bp, 11 predicted proteins | sample 7441691 | NCBI WGS metagenome assembly JACCDN01 (sample SAMN15323439, study PRJNA562643) | freshwater metagenome | isolation source: river surface water | place: USA:Blue River Watershed | collected 2017-08-16
TAGGTCTTGCCCCAAAGTATTTACCGACGTTTCTAGGAAAGCCCATTAAAAAAACGGTAAAAAAAGGGACACCGCTTAGTTGGGAATTAATTTAATGACAAAAATTGTTATCGGTTCAGCTCAATTTGGACTTAATTATGGAATCAGCAACACTCGTGGCCAAGTTGATGAAATAGAAGTTTCTCGTCTTTTAGCTTGGGCCTTGGACCATGGAATTAATGAAATCGATACAGCTAAAGAATATGGAAATTCAGAAGAAATATTAGGCAGATGTTTAAAAAAATTTCCTAATAAGTTTCTTCTTCATTCAAAGTTTTTGTTAAAAGAAAAATCAATTCAAGATGAAATTTTTGATTCCTGTGACTTGCTCGGCACAGAGCGGTTGGGTTATTTTTATTTTCATCGTTTTTTAGATTTTGAAAAAAGCATGAACAATCTACCAATGCAATTAAAACAATGTAAGGGACTTGCAGTTTCTGTTTATGATGAGAAAGAAATGGCAATGGCTTTAAAGTCATCAGAGATTAAAGCGATTCAGTTGCCATTAAATCTCTTAGATACTTCGCCTGAAAAAATAGAGCAAATAAACCAAGCACAAGGGTTGGGAAAAAAAATTTATATACGGTCAGTTTTTTTACAAGGGCTGTTTTTTTTGGCTCCGGAAAAAATTCCAACAAAACTTCAAAGTTTAAAACCAGTATTGAATGCGTTACGAGAAATTGGTCATGACTACAAGGTGTCAATGCGAGAACTTGCATTGTTATTTGTAAAAAATATTGTTACTGCAGAAGGAATTATTCTCGGTGTAGAAAATACTGAACAATTAAAAGAAAATATAGCAGCTTTCAGTGGAACAATTTCTCAATCAGCAATAGCTGATATTCAAAAAATAGTTGTCCCAAATAAAGAATTACTACTTCCGAAAAATTGGTAAATTAATGGAAGTAAGAAAAAGTTTTTAAAACATGCTCGATATTTTTTTCAGTTAAACTTGGATGCAGTGGCAGTGTTGCAGCTTTATCATAATAGTTTAAAGTATTTTGACATTTAAGTGCCAAATCATGTCCTTCGATATTATGATAATAAGGCTGAAGAAATACAGGGATATAGTGGACGTGCAAAAAAATTCCATTATTAATAAAATGATCGAAAAACTCACTACGTTTTAACCCTAAAGAAGCATAATCAATTTCAACCGTATAAAGATGATTTCCGCTGATATGTCTGGTTTCTTTTTGGCGTGTTTTAACAAAAGAAAATTTTTCTAATTCATGATCATATATAGCAGCAAGTTCTTTTCTTTTTTGCATTAAAAAATCAAGCTTAGACATTTGCGATATTCCAAGCGCACATTGTATTTCTGTTAATCGATAATTAAAACCGAGAGTTTGCATTTCGTAGTACCACTGATTTTTTTTATCATTGGTGTAGGCCAGATCTTTCATTTGAAATGGATCATTACCTTTTGTAATCCCATGGCTTCTAATGCGGCATAATTGTTTGTAAATTTCTGAATCATTCGTGGTGATGGCACCACCTTCACCTGTGGTTATATTCTTTACAGGATGGAATGAAAAACCGGCCATAATTGATCTTTCACCATTTCCAATTTTCCCACCATCTTGATAATCACCGCCTAAAGCATGAGCAGCATCTTCAATAATATGAACGTTGTATTTTATAGCAAGTTTTTGCAGTTCTTTCATGTTGCAAGGGTGGCCAGCAAAGTGAACAGGGGCAATAGCCTTAACTTTACCCGAAAACTTAATAAGGAGTTTTTCAACTTCCTTAGGATCGATATTAAGCGTTTCTGGCTCAATGTCAGCAAACAAAGGAATTGCGCCACAGTAAAGTGCGGAATTAGAAGTAGCAACGAAAGTTAATGGTGATGTTATAACGTAATCACCAGGACCAATTCCAACAGCTAAGTAAGCAGCGTGGAGAGCACAAGTTAAATTGGCAAAACAGACAGCATATTTGCTTCCAGTATAATTAGCAATTCGTTCTTCAAATTCTTCGACCTTTGGCCCTTGAGTTAAACTAGGACCGACTAAAGTTGCTAATACTGAGCCGATATCGACTTCATCAACAAATTGTTTTCCGTAATGCATAAGCTCTTTTTTAAATGCCCTAGGATCTTTAATAGACTCAAGTAACTTTCGGTTTCGTCCTTCGAACTCGACATTTTTTAATTTTTTAATTGAAGTGAGATAGTCAAAATCAAATTCTTTACCTAAACAAGCCACTAATTTTTCGTTGGATAAGGCCATATTGAAAGGACGCTTGGTTAAATTGCGGTCTTTGATTGATCCTTTCAAAATCAAATTTTTATCTAGAGAAAAAATTTCGGCTAAAGTTATACCGAAATCATATTTAGAAATTTTTTTATTTGTAACAATATTAAAAACACCAGAATGATTTTTTTCGACAAGCTTATCGATACTATCGACAAGTTCATCAATGAAAATTGGTGTATAAAAAATATCATCAAATAAAGTTATTGTTGATTTTTTTCTTAGATTGTTAATTATAAAATCAGTGAATGAGGAGCGGTTTTCATGTCCCCAACCAAAGAAGTTTGTGCGAACAATAATAGCGTCAGGACATTCGCGCTTAACAAAGCTTTCGCCCAAAAGTTTAGTCTCAGCATATATATTTACCGGAAGTCCAATTTCATTTTCCTTGGCCCTTTCACTTGTTTCACTTGAAAAGTGATCGGTCGATATATGAACGAGCTTATAGTTTTTACGTGAACAGATATTCGCAATATTTTTAGTCGTTACGGTATTTGCCAGATAAGCAGAGTAGTAATTTTTTTCACACTCTTCAACATTTGCAAGACCTGCAGTGTGAATGACAAGATCAGGACTAAAATTTTCAATAACTCGTTCAGTTGCTTCTTCTTCTAAAAGATTAACCTTTGCAGAAGCTACACCTTCAAATGAAAAAGTGTGATTTCTGGTTAGTAATAAAATTTCCCATCTATCACGCATATAAAGTGCGATATTGCTGGCAAGTAGTCCAGTTCCACCAGTAATAACAACTTTTTTTCGCTTTGTTTTCATAAGGCACTCAAGCAATCCAAATCGATCCAATTATCGTCCAACAACAGTAACAAAGAAAAAATTCAATGAGAATTTTAATCTTTTAAAAACTAGTATCCAATTTTTTATCGCTGATGGTAATAAGTTGATGTTCCAGTAACGTTTCGAGGAGAGGATAAAGTGTCCAAATTGCCACGCTGCACTTCTGGGCAATATCAAGAAGAGAGTGTTTTCCATCAGAAAAAGATAGAAAATTAAGTAATAAGATAACTTGTTCGCGAGAATTTTTGGTGCCAATTGTCGTATAAAGTCCACGTTTTCCCAGTTGGGGTTCCCCAAGAACACAAGCCTTCGGATAACAATTTTTTTCAATCCCTAATATAGCTTCTTTTATTGCGGTAAAACCACCCAGCAGGCCTTTTTCTGTGACAACAGAAAAGTCATCAAGTGAGGTATGATATTCAGGATATTCTGCATATTTAGTGCGCATGATTGAAGCAACGGGAAGGTCTATCCCCGGTGCGCAATACTGTCGTTCATCACTGCCGCGATCTAGCCAAGTATATTTTTTGTAATTCGCATCTGTCCAATTAAGAACGTGCTGGGCCATGAGGTCTGATATTGTTTCACCATTCCGTGAGGGAAGATAAGAGTAGGCACGATTATCTCCAACGCATGTAATATTAAATCCAGCGATAATTCTTTTCTTCATTTGATCTAAATTCTTGCTCAAGTAAGCAATCGAACCAATGGTTTCTGGAACAAATACAATTCGATATGAGTATTTTCTTTTAGAAAGTGAAATAAGCCAATTTGCCAAAAAAATTGTTACAGTTGGACCCGAAAGTTCATTGTTGCACATGGAAGGATGGCAGATATAAGTTGAAAGAAAAATTTCCTCTTCGCTTTCACCTGGAATCAATATTTCTCCATAGTTTAAAAAACCAGCTTTTATTTCAGAGTCAACAAGAACGGTATATTCTCCGGGTTGAAGCGAATTTCGTTGAGTTTGAGTTAGGCAAAATCCCCAGCGAGGCGAATAGTAAGAGGTGATATAGGGAATTGCATCAGGTTGATCAGGAAGTGAGTAAAGATGATTGCTTAATTCTTCCAGCGAAAACTTTCCATTAACTGGAATGGAATAATTAACCAAATGTAAATTATGCTTTTTAAAATCAATGATCTTCTTTCCGGATGGATCTAGTACGTAAGCATCTTTAACATTCCATTCATTAGGAATTGTCCAATCAAAGACCTGTGTCCCAGAGGGGATTTCAAATATTTTAAGTTGCTGATTAATTTCCTTAAGTATATTTAAAGTTTCACGGACGCCATTCCCAGTAAGACTGCGATTAATTGGATAAAGTTTTTTTGCCAAATTAAGAATTTCAGCACCGATCATAATTCCTCAAATAATAGAAAGCATAAAATCAATAGTTGCTAAGATTATCACTATGCTCATAAATAGACAATTTGGGTGGTTATTGCTAACTTTTCCTAGTGAAAATCTAACGCACCGGTAGGAGAAGTTTGGGCATGTTTACGATCTTGAAAGAGCGAATGAAAGAATACGGAGACCTGACGGCCATTGTTTCTTTTAATCAAGAATATCGTTATCACGAATTGCTGAAAAATGTTTTAGAAAAGGAGCAAGTTTTTAAAAACAATGGATTAACAAAAAGTGATGTTGTTGTTTTAGTGGGAGATTTTTCTTTTGAATCAACGGCCGCATTAATTGCTCTTTTTTCTTTAGGGGTAACCGTTTTACCAATGACAAAAGATTCGAATACGAAACTTGAAAAATATATAGAGAAAATGGATCCAGATTTTTTTATTCAAACAATTCCAGAGTTCAGAATTACACGCTTAAAAACATTAGGAACAGCAAGCGAATGGAGAAAAACCATACCAAAAAATTCTGCAGGGTTAGTGGTTTTTACTTCCGGCAGTACGGGAGTACCAAAAGCAATCATTCATGATGTGAATCAGCTTTGTTATCGCTATCAAGAAAAGAAAAATCCATTGATATCAATCTGCTTTTTACTTTTTGATCATATGGGAGGAATTAACACATTACTCTCACTACTCTTTAGAGGAGCAACCGCAGTTAATGTAAATGATCGAAGCGTTGAAACTGTTTGCAATGCAATTGAAAAATATCGAGTGCAGCTTTTACCTACAACACCCAGTTTTTTATCACAACTTTTACTGTCTCGCTCATATCAAAATTATGATCTCTCAAGTTTGCTTGTTGTTAGTTATGGCACAGAGGTCATGAGTGAGTCAGTTTTAAAGAAACTAAATGACGTTTTTCCTCATTGTGCCTTTAAACAGACATATGGTTTATCTGAAACTGGAGTTTTACAGATTAAATCAAAATCCAAAGATAACTTGTGGTTTAAGTTTATTGATGACGGCGTTGAAACAAAAATTAGAGATAATGTTTTATGGATCAAAACGAAGTCAAATCTATTGGGAAAAATCCTCTTTACAGAAGAAAGTCTAGTCTTAGATAAAACCACTGAAGAGTGGTTTTGCACCAATGATTTGGTAGAGGTTGATGGTGAATATATTCAGATCTTAGGGAGGCAAACTGACATTATCAATGTAGGTGGATTGAAAGTTTATCCCAGTGAGGTTGAGAATTGTATTCATAAATTAGATTTCGTTGATGATGTTTTTGTAAAAGGTAAAAAGCATCCATTAATAGGACAAATCGTGGTTGCCCATATTCTTTTAAACGAATCAATAACAAAAGGAGATGCGGAAAAAATTATTAAAAGGCATTGTATTGAAAATTTAGAAAGATTTAAAATTCCTAGTCAGTTTATTTTTAAGTGGGAAAACTTTGTTAATGATCGATTCAAAAAAGTTCGCACAACATGATTAAGACCAGTAAAAAAGATTTATATGATTGCTTGTCGCAATTCGAGATCCCGAAAAATCATATTTATATTATTCATAGTTCAGTTTTAAAATTTGGAATTTTTGAAGGTGGGGCGAAGGGAATTTTAGAAGTTCTTTATGAGGTTCTTGGTAACTCGGCTACGATTTTGATGCCCACATTTACTTTTAATTATGCCACGACAAAAACGTGGGATTACCACGCCTCAAAATCTGAAGCAGGTGCATTAACAGAGTTTTTCCGAAAGCAAAATACAACAAAAAGAACGCTGCATCCATTTCATTCTTTGGCGGTGTCTGGTCCCCAAAAGGAATTATTCTTAAAAAATAAAAACCTTTCTTCCTTTGGCCCAGGATCTCCCTTTGAGGTGTTGTATGAGCATTCCGCCATTAATATTGCCCTTGGGATTGGATTAGTTGGTGGTGCTACATTCTTGCATCATGCGGAGGAAGTTGCCAATGTTCCTTATCGCTATCACAAGGATTTTCCAGGTGTCATTATTGATGAAAATGGGAAAAATATTGAGAAAGTATTTAAAATGTTTGTGCGTAAAATTACGCCAGAATATGAATTCTGCAACACTTGGGATCATGTGCTACCCGAATATAGAAAGTTTTCTCTTGTGCAAGAGAAAAAGATTAACGGGGCAGATGTTTTGGTATTTAATATTAAACAGTGTCATGATCACATTTTAAGCATTATGGAAAAAAACCCATATTTTATAGCAAAAAAAGTTATTAAGTAATTGAGGATAAAAATGAATAGAAATGATTTAATTAGTATAATCATGGAAGAATTAAACGTGATATGCCATGAAAATGAAATCAATAGCAAGTTTTTAAATGAAGAAACAATGTTATTTGGTAGTGGAAGTATTATTGATTCTTTGTCGTTAGTGGGGTTAATAATTAAAGTTGAGGAATATGTTCTTGACCAAACAGGAAAAGAAATACAGGTCATAGATGAAAATGCAATTATCACTGACGGTGAAACACCGTTTAAGAATGCCAATACTTTAGCAGATCTTATTCTTTCAAAAATTTAACTAGTATGAAAAATAAAACAATCATCATAACAGGAGCTTCGAAAGGGTTAGGATTGGCCCTTTTAAAAACATGGCAAGATGAAAATACTATAATTGCTATATCTCGAACAAAGTCGCCGGAGTTTAATGACAATGTAAAATTTTACGCTTGTGATATGTTAAATGAAGAAGAGCTTCACCGAACTCTTCAAGAAATTAATAAAAATTTCTCGCGAATCGATTTGCTTATAAATAATGCAGGAATGCTTACGACCGCACCACTAGGAATTATTAAAACTGAAAATATATCAAATATGATTGATCTTAATTTGAAGGCACCAATTTTAGTTAGTAAAAGTGTCATTCGAAAAATGATGCAACAGAAGTCAGGGCAAATAATTAATATTCTCTCAATGGCCCACAAATTATCGATAGTTGGTGATTCGGTCTATTCTGCGACGAAGGCTGGACTTGAAGCATTTTCAAAAGTACTTAATAAAGAAGGGCACCCATTCGGAGTGCATGTTAATAATATTGGAATATCGGCCTTTCCAAGCGGCATGCTAGATAAATTAATTTTGGCAGATGATCAAAAAATTTTAAACATCATTCCTCATAAGCAATATGCCCCAACAGATGAGATCGTAAAGGCCATTGAGTTTTTTGTGAATAATCCTCATGATATTGGCGGTCAAAGCTTATACTTCGGTGGAGTGTAATGAGTGATTGTTCACGAGACAGATAAATTAAAAATTCATCAGTTATTATTAAATGAAATTAAAACAAATTGTTTTATTGTTCAAAGAGATAATGATGCTCTACTGATTGATCCAACACATAATGCAGATGAAATTATTAATTATTTAAAAGAACATAAGCTCGACTTAAAATATATGGTGGCAACACATGGACATTTTGACCATGTTTCGGCAGCAGCAGATATTATCGAAAAAGGTTTTGCAGACGTTTTATATCTTGATGAAAATGATTTCACAGAAGTAAAAAAAACAGGCCCGATTTATTCGATGATGGTTTTTAAAAGAGGAATGCGAGTTCCAAATGTGTCCATGTTTACTCCAGAAGTATTGTCTTTTTTAGACACAATTAATCTTAAGGTTAAGCATATTGGTGGCCATACAAAAGGCAGTTGTTTAATTTTTGATAAAAATAAAAACTTTATGTTTACGGGTGACTTGGTGTTAAATCATCGACTAAAAATCACACTTTTTAACAGTCGAGAAAATTATCAAGAGCTAACGACCTTCATTACTGATGTAAGAAAAGATTTTTCTCCCGAGACAATTATATTTCCAGGTCATGGTGATAAAACAACTCTAGCAGCAGAAAGTGCTCACAATAAAAAATGGGAGTATGTTTTAAAAAAGGAAATAAATCCATGAGATATTTCCCAGGATCACTTGTCGATATTGAATATTACTTACCAGAAAACGTTCTTAAGAATGATTTTTTTAAGTTAAATTTTCCTGATTGGAGAGTTGAGCAAACAGAAAAAAAAACAGGGGTTTTAGAGCGAAGAATTGCTAGAGAAAATGAAACAGCATATGACTTATCTTTAGTGGCCGTAAAAAAATTACTGGCAAATCATCTATGTCTTACAGAAAAAATTGATACAATTATTTATTGTACACAGTCTCCAGATTATCTCATGCCATCGAATGCATTCTTATTACAAAGAGATTTAAAATTGCCAAATGTAAAAATAGCCTACGATTATAATCTTGCTTGCTCTGGATATGTATACGGTTTAATGATGGCATCAAGTTATTTTAAAATGGGCCTGGCAAAAAATATACTACTAGTAACGGCTGATACTTATTCGAAATATCTCGACGAAAATGATCGAGCGACTAGAATGTTGTTTGGAGATGGAGCGAGTGCCTCATGGCTTTCAAACGATAATATTTCTGTGACACCAATCTTTAAAGAATTTTGCGATTTTGAATTTGGTCTCGATGCTGGTGGCTGGGATAAGTTTATTGTTAAAGCAGGGGCTCATCGAGAACCAGTGGCGCAGAAAATAAACGATTTATCTACAGATAAAATTTATATGAATGGAATTCAGGTCGTTAATTTTGTTAACCATCAAGTGGCCAAACATATGTTAAATGTCTTGGAAAAAAATAATCTATTTGTAGATGACATTGAGCAATTCTTTGTTCATCAGGCCAGTGGATTAGCAATAGAGAGTATTCAAAAAAAATTAAAAATTTCAAACGGACAAATTTTTAAAAATATTGAAAGGGTTGGTAATACTGTCTCTTCATCACTTCCAATTTTAATTAAGGACTACTTTACGCATAACGAGTCTCGTTCCGCGAAATGTTTTTTGGTTTGTGGGTTTGGTGTAGGCTTTTCGTGGGGAAGTCTTATTGCAAAAAACTAGAATTCCCTAACTAATGTAGAAAGTCTCTCATCCTCATCACGCGGAGGAATAGTATTAAAGTGTAATAATTTTTTTATTTGTTTCGGCAGTGTAGAAGCAACTTCGGGCGAAAACATTTTTGGAAAATCAAAATATGGCTTCATGTACCATGGCCCAAATAAATTGAATACCGCCCAGCGATTGTACGGAGAAGGTGGTCCCGAGCGATGCCATGTTCCGGAATCCATAACGACAACAGTTCCGGCTTCACCGGTTAAAATATTATATTTATAATTTCCTTGGCGCTCAGGAAAAGTTCGGAGTAAATGCGAGCCTGGAACATAATGTGTTCCGGCATTAACTTCAGAAAAATCATCAAGCATTACGCACATTAAGTAACCAAAGCCACGGTCCAATCTTTTGCCACCATCATAATAGCGTGAGTCTGTATGCCAATCATCACCGAGGCTTTTTTGATAGCCTGTCGTGATGTCTGGGCGAATTTTTCGGTTGTTCATCGTTGCATTGATAACAACGTAATCGTCATCAATGAGAATTTTTAATAAATTATCAGTTGGTTCATTGATGAGTAAATCTAGAAAAATTTCACTATGCCTAAACGGATTAATAATATACTGGCAGTTTTGATTAATAAGAAATTTTTTTTGCTCAATGAACTTTGTTATAACTTCATCGGCTTTTTCCTTATAAAGACGACAGGCATCTTTGGAATAGACATTTGGTATTGTAACCAGTCCATTTACTCTAATTTCTTCTGCTAGTTTTTGATAATCCATATAGCTTCCTTTAAGAGTATTATCATAGCTATTTCATGGTAAATTGAAAAATTTTTTTCTACGAATTGCCATAGCTACTCATTATTGGACACTGCGCGGTGGTAAAAAGGGTGAGAATTGTCACCATCTAACATGCTTCATGACTTACTTTTTCCTGCGAAAAAACTTAGAATGTTATAGCGACTTTTGTTTTTAAACCAAGAGTGAAAATGTATACAGTTACGTGTGAAAAATTAATTCCAGAAGAGTTCTTCTTAGATTTCCCTGCATTGGCAGAGACTTATTGTTTATATCAAGAAATGATTAAGTATGAAGAAGCATATTATCAAGGAGAGCTGGTGTGTGAATTTGTTGTGTGTAAAAAACATGCAAAAATTATTTCCATTATGCCAATGACAATATCCCGTAGTTTTAAAATGTCGTTTTTCAATAAAGCACTTGCAGTTTATTGGAAAGAAAATTTACATGCAGATGATTATTTTGAATCGAGTGAGAAAATTCTGCAATATTTGGAACAAAAAATAAAAACTAAAGAAGTTAGTGAAATTATTATTTCTGCCGATTCTTACTTGGTTCATGCATTTTTAAACGAAGGTGCAAATTTAAAATACAATATGGAGGGAGTTGTAGATCTTCGTCTTTCAGAAAATTTAATTAAACGATCGTTTAGGAAAAGTTATCGTTCACTGATAAACTGGGGCCAGCGAGAAATGCAGTTTGTGTCTATTAGCAAAGACAATCCAATTCAAAAACATTTTGAAGAATTTAGGAATTTTCATATTAAAACGGCCGGTAGAGAAACTCGTGATCAAAAAACTTGGGAGCATCAATGGAATTTTATTAAAAGTGGAAACGCTTTTTTAGAATTAGGTTTTTTAAACGGTGAAATGGTTTCAGGCGCATTAGTTTTATGTGGTAAAAAAGAAGCTTATTATGCAGTTGCCGTAAATAATAGGACCTTAATGGCCGAGAAAAAAGCAATTGGTCATGCGACAATTTGCAATTCAATTTTAAAAGCAAAAAGTTTAGGATGTGAAATTTTTAACTTGGGACATTTGGGGCCAAGTTTTTCCAATGAAAAAGAATTAGAAATTGGAAAATTTAAAAAAGGATTCACTTCACAAGCCAGGTTAAAACATTATTTGGAAATAAAAATATGAAAAAAACAGTCGTCGTTGGTGCCGGAATAGTCGGTCTTTTGGCCGCGTACCTTGAGGCAAAAAAAGGAAAAAAAGTTTTTGTAATTGAGAAGGATAAAAAAGTCGGAGGACTTTTAGGTTCTTTTGAAAAAAATGGAATCTGGTATGATTATGGGACGCATGTTCCAGCTCAATTTCAAATAGAAGAACTTGATAATATTTTATATGGCAAAGAAGAAAGGCAGGATATATATGCCGAGTTGCCTTTTTTGAGATCAGAAAATTATTTTAATGGCGTGTGGAATACAATGAGCCCATTGCCAAGTGTACTTTCTTTTTCTCCAGAGAAAATTGAAAGAATCAGAAACCAGCTGTTAGAAACGAAATATATAACTGAAGAGTTGGAACTAGGAAAATATCTAGCTCAAAATTTTGGTTCTATGATTAAAGAGGAAGTATACGATGCGATTTTAAGAAAACTTCAAGGGGTGACATCGGACGTCCTTCATCGCGAAGTTTTACGAACTTTTGGAATCCAAAGGGTCATCGCTTTTCCTGAAGAACAGACCAGAGAACTTAAAAAATTACCCAAGTATGATAATATTATAGGTTTCCATTCATATGAAGAAGGGGCTCCAAGTGCCA
>JACCDN010250572.1_pt1 | contig 11935 bp, 12 predicted proteins | sample 7441691 | NCBI WGS metagenome assembly JACCDN01 (sample SAMN15323439, study PRJNA562643) | freshwater metagenome | isolation source: river surface water | place: USA:Blue River Watershed | collected 2017-08-16
CCGTTCTCGATGAAGCAGATCAAATGGCTGACATGGGCTTCTTGCCAGTTGTTAAAGAAATTCTTGACCAAGCAAAGCCAAATGGCCAACGACTTCTTTTCTCTGCGACTTTGGATCGCGGTGTTGATGCACTAGTACGTCAGTACCTAAACAATCCAAAAACTCATTCACTTCAAAATGACCGCGCTTCTGTTTCAACAATGGAGCACTACGTTCTAGTTATGCATCCTGGTGATAAAGATGACATCACAAACCAAATTGCAGCGCGTAACGGAAAGACAATTCTCTTCGTAAAAACACAACGCGGCGCAGATCGCCTGGCGGACAAACTTGCCCATGCTGGTGTTCCAGTAGGAGCCCTACACGGTGGAAAGTCACAAGCAGTTCGTACTCGCACTCTTGCACTTTTCAAGCAACTGCCAAATGCTGCGCTAGTCGCAACAGATGTTGCTGCACGCGGTATTCACGTTGATGGTATTTCCCTCGTTGTGCACGTTGATGCACCTACTGATCACAAGGACTACTTGCACCGATCCGGCCGTACGGCGCGAGCCGGTGAGGCAGGCGCGGTAGTAACCCTTGCCACAACTAAGCAGCAGAAATCTGTTGGTGGGTTAACTACTCGTGCTGGAGTTACTCCCAAATTTGTTGGAGTTAAACCTCTTGACCAAGACCTGATGCGAATTACTGGAGCTCAAGAACCTTCCGGAATCCCTTATGTGACACCGGTTATCGAAAACAAAAGACCTTCTAAAGGAAGCAGAAAACCACGTCCGAACTCGGATCAAAGGCGACGCAGGCCTCGATAGCAGTACAGCTCTAGGAAATGCATTAGATCCCAAGAAGCTTTGCTTGCGACTCAAATTCCGGCACTGACTTGCGTACTTCTTCAAATGTTCCGGACGAAACCACTCTTCCCATCTCTAGATAAACCACTAGATCAGATGATCTAACTGTGGAAAGGCGATGAGCGATGATTAACAATGTAACTTTCCCACGAAGCTCTAATAATGTATTCGTAATTTCATGTTCGGTTTGAGAATCTAATGCGCTCGTTGCTTCGTCTAAGATTAGCAATTTAGGATTTGTAAACAAGGCTCGTGCAATTCCTAAACGCTGACGTTGACCGCCACTCATTCGAGAACCACGATCACCTACTTTGTGATTCAACTGGTCTGGCAATTGTTCAACAAACGATTTCAACCTTACTTGCTCCAAAATGTTCCAATACCATTCATCTGGTTTAGCATCATTCTCGTATCCGAAACTTATATTCTCTTTGATGCTTCCCTCGAAAATAGATACATCTTGTGGGACATACGAAATTGCGCCTTCATGTTTTGAAATTGCCTCTTTGGCGGTTAAGCCTGAAATCAAAACCTCTCCTGCAAGCGGATTATGTAGGCCAAGGATTAAATCGATAAGAGTCGTTTTCCCTGCACCAGATGGTCCTACTAGGGCTGTCATTTGGCCCTCTGCAGCGCTTAGGCTCAAATTTGAAATTGCAAAGTTATCCGATCCGCTAAAGGCGAAATCCAGATTATTTATTTCAATTTCGGGGCTAAAGTCCGAATGATCGTCGGAAAAAGGACGAACCTCAGTGGATACTGGATTAACTCCCTTCAATTCATCCAGTAGGGCTAATGTCGGGCTTGCGGCACCGATACTTCCCTTAATTTGAATGGCTCCTTGCTGCAGGCGCATCAGTGCAGGCGCGATTCTAGAACCAGCCGCCAAGAAAACGGCAAGTGTTGCTATAGCTCTTGAAGCATCTAGTACCAAAAATTGGGCAGCACTAACTGTTAATGCAAACAACACAATTGCGATCTCAACTATATATTTTGAAACATTTGGTAAAAAACTAATTTCCGCCATTAAGGAGGCAAGTTCACCTCTCTTACTTCCAATTCTGGCTACAAAAAAACTTCTGCGGCCCCTTACGAATATTTCTCTGTACGACAAAATTAAATTTGATATCGATTGATAAACTTCAATATTCGTCTTTGTCTCAGAAATACCAAGATTTTTAGCGTAAACATTCAAGTATCTGTATGTCACATATCCCAACAATCCAAAAGCAGTAAAGGATACAATTGCGATACTCGGGTTAACATATATTAAGCCAAGACACATTATGACGAGTAAGGAAAAATCGGAAAACATATTAATTGAAGTTGAGATCACACCGAGTGAAAGTGAATTAACACCGGTTGTTATGGAGTAAATGTGTTCATGCACTGATTTTGACTGAATCTTGAGAAGCGGCTGATTGAAAAGTCTGGATACAATATAGTTTGATATCTCTGCAGACTTAAAGCTTAAGAAATTTAAGGTTTTCCTAGTCATTATCAATGAAGAGATTGTTTTTAAAATCAGCACTAGAGTTGCAATGGAGGCCAAAATTCCAACTTGAAACTGCAAAGTAAATCCGTCTAAGTTTAGGAAATCTAGGAAGTAACCGACTCGATTGCCTGGTTCCTTAGATTGAACTCCATACATAGCCAATGCGCCTAGAATTCCAATTAGTGCTATTCCTAATAAATCTAGAAAACCAAGACTTATCTGGATAAATGCAACAAGAAGCAATTTGTGTTGATCAGATTTAGGAAAAATCTTAAATGCTTTTATGGGTGTGGATATGGCAATTCTTCTGCGGATCTTTACTAAGGGTTTAGAAATGTTCATTTTACTTTACCAAAGACGAAGTTGCTCTAACATCGTCAACTAAAGTTAGCATCTCTTCTTTTCCATTCGATAGGAATCAAATCTAGAGGTTCTGGCATGTCCGCAAACCAAGGCTTAGGGCATATGACTTTTTTGTTATCCATCGAACTCAGCCTAGCGGCCCACCAGCCAAAAGTGGAATTTGATAGAACAAATCTACGGCAGAAACTCATAGTTTGAAGAGTTTTTGAATCTGATTCGGAAACTTTATCGAACCAACGTATGCTTTTTGCATTCAGTGCTGATAGTTTTAATTTGGCCATCTCTACATCATCCGAAAAAATCCATAAGTTCATATCGTCGGCCCCCAGCTCCTTCGCAGCCCGTAAGTAATACTCGGGGCTAGGCGTCCCAAAAAGGTCAGAGCTGAGATAGTCGCCCAATCTAACGTGCATACAGATGGGATCAGTTTTTCTCGATTCTTTATACAATTCGTACACGAGTGGATCCAATCTTTCAGCTTCTGTTCCAAGAAACCTAAGTGAATTTTCGATTGAATATTTGTAGCTTTGAAAATATCCGATTAGAAACCTACTGCGTGCCTTTGTTCTATTGATCGCGTAATATCCAACGTCATTTGACCGCGTGATTCCTACCAACTGTTTTCTATCCAGCGAAAGTACGATTCTTGCAATAAAAATAGTGACTATGCTCCAAATTTTTTGATTTTCCACATCGCTGGGAGCTATTCCTGAACGTAGCAAGTATCCAACAGTTTTTCTTACGATAAAGTTTGCCTCTTTTTTATCTTCGATTTCAACGATATCTGGTAATTTCCAGTTAGCAATCTCTACTGAGTTGTTTTTATCTCGTCTTGGCCGACCATATCGAGTTGAAAGAATAACTTTGTCTGGATTTATCGACATGGCTGCTGTCAACTGAAAGAGCTGATTACCAAGCCCACCGGTAAGGGGAATAAAGACAGTTATCATTCTATTTGCCTTTTCTAACTTTCTCGATCGAATAGAGAGTGGCAAGATGTCTAACCTGTTTTGAGAAGAAAATGTATTTTAAGCGTTGATACATTCCTTTTTTACTGAAGAACTCAATTCTGGTTGCAGATTTAGTAAGATTAAATCTAATTTGTTCTTGGTACCTGTATGTCTTCCCTTCTTTAGAGCTTAGAAAATCTTCCATCGACAATACTGCTCGCTTTATTTCTTCTTTGCTTGAAATGCTATTTGTAAGTTGACCGGAATTACCTACGAAATATTGATAAGCAATTTCATCAATGAAAGCCACTTCTTCCTCATTCATATTGCACTTAACAAGAAAAACTTGGTCTTCCCCCATTCTCATGTCTTCAAATTCCAAGTTAGCAACCCTGCTTTTTCTAAAAAAGATTCTCCATATTCCAGGGTTTTTTGCCCAATAAACTCGGGATTCAGATGTGTATAAGTCAGATTCATTATTTGATTTCTTCTTTAACAAGTCTCTGACTCTGTAATTAAACAACAAAAAATTCAAATTTGGTGCAGATTCTTTGCATCTTTCTATAGCTACATTCGTATTAAGTGGGTCATCATCGCAATCCCAGAAGACAATCCAGTTACCATTTGCAACTTTCAATCCCACTTCACGTGATTTACCAGGACTATGCATTTTGACATCGATGATCTTGTAATTGATATCAAAACTAGAATACAACTTCCTAATTTCATTCTTGAATAATTCATCATCAAAATTGTCAAAAACAAAAACAATTTCCATATCTAGATTTCTAAGCTTGGAGGCCCAAGTGCTTATCCTGATTTCATTAAGCGGTCTTAACCCAACTGTCACTATTGCGGTGAGCTCTACTGGAGCGCTTTCACCCGATTGCATGCAGGTATGTTATCTAATAAGACGTATAACTTCATGGAATAGCCGATATCATGGGCTATATGCTTACTGGAATAATTATTAACTTGAGAGGCGCGGTTGATAGACGGCTATTTGCCTGGGAAAACGTATCAAAATTACAAGTTAATGCTGTCGTTTTGAACGCGGTTGAGGCTAACTCAATAGGCGAAAACTTGTATTTCAATGTGACAAAATCCGCACAGGCTTGCTTTGAGTCTCATCGTCTAACTTGGCAATATGTAATAGAAGAAAATCTTGATGTAGCGCTTGTCTGCGAAGATGATTTTTTCCCAACAAATAATTTAGATCTTGAATCAATACTTGTTGGCTTTGAGCAGTTGGATTGGGATATAGTTCAGATTGGTTTTCTTAAAATTGGTGTAAATGCAAAAATTGAAGTCTTTCTCAAAAATATTCAGGCTAAACTGTTTAAGATTATTGGTAAATTTATAAACAGGTTGTCTGCCAGCTCAACCTTGCTGGAACGAAAAAGAATTAAGGAAGGCTACTCCTCCCCTAATGGTTTTGTTTATGGCGATTTCCAATCCGGTAGTCATGCCTATTTGGTCTCGAAAAAAGGAGCAGAGAAGTTATTGAGTCTTCCAACTAACATTATGCCTGTTGATGCGGTTTTACATATTCTCGCAGAATGCAATTCAATAAATTCCTTCAGATCCACAAAAAGTTTTGTCCAGCAGTACAGCTTTCCGTCACAAATCAGCGACCGAAATCACTAATTGTTTTTCTAATAAAATTGATTGGTTTATACAAGCGAAGTAAACTTAAAAAGAAGGCTGTTTTTTTTCTTCGTTTAGCAAATTCTTGGTAAACCTCAATAAAGATTGAAGGACTAAACTCTGGAACTTTTCTTTTGGAGTTTAATTGAATTCTTATTGCTTCATAGGGGTCTTGAAAGACTTTTTTGTCTTTGGTATGTACATGAAGACTAACGACATTTGCTTCTAAACCTAAATAAACATTCGGCTTCTCGACATCTAACTCAAAATTTATATCAAAAGCCTCAGTATTTTTTTCTCCGTTTAAAACAAACTTCTTGGTGAAACCAAAGTGATTCCTAGGATCGCTGCCGAATAACCACATACCTAAAACTGCGGGATCAAAAGCTATATTGTTATTTAAGTTATTCCCATCTCTTGAGATCTCACCATCTGAGGAGATTGATGGCAAGAATCCAAACTTGCTACTCTCTTCAGCTCTTAATCTTGAGAGAATTTGCATCTCACTCAGATTTGGATTTTGGCGGAGATGTCTCTTTAGATGATCATTGAATTCTTCAAAATCATTCTTACTACCGATGTGAAAGACTGCAGCAGAGTCTTCATTCTGTTTATGTTTAAGCCAAGAAGTTCTCATTCCCTGATAATTCATTTTCTCAAATCCATTTAGCAATACAACATCGGACTCTACGTGAACGATACTGTTTTCGCCTTGCGAGAAACTTGATTCTAGAGAGAAAAGTCTCTCCAGTGTGTATCTCCAAAATCCACTTCGAAAATTTCTTCTATCAGCTGTCATCTGGCTGAAAAGCGAGTCATTCACTTCCGTTCTGTAAACAAAAGGATGTATGCCTAATTTTTCAATTCGCCGTGCATTATTCTGATTGCTGACAATCATTCCTACATCTAATGATGGAAATCTTATTTGCGTATTCACTGCGTTGAGATAGGCATAATCAGGGATTTCAGCACCAAGATAGCTAAAAATAATCACGTGTATAGACTACCGCCGTTGAATACTAAATGCCCTTTGCACTAATCTCATCCTGTGATTGAAGTTTTAATGCCCTTAAAGGGCGAGATAACTCAGTATCTGACCGACGCAATAGACCGCAATTTAGCCGACGATCGGGTTGATCTAGTTCATGTTTCCGTCAATCCTTCGGCTCACAGTTCTGCGCTCCTTGATACATTTCTGAAGCATCCAAAATTTAGAATCACACGTCAGAATCAAGATTTGGGGCTTTACGGTAATTTTCGTTACTTGATTAACGAATGCAAGTCACCGTTTTTAATTATCCAATGTGCAGATGACCTTCAAACAAAAGATTATGAAAAGCTTTGCACTCAGTTGAATCTGAGTAGTAAATCGCTAGCGATTCCAACTTGGTATTGCCAAGAATTTAATCCTTCCTATGGTGGTCACTACGGTGGCCAAACTCCTGGAACTTATCCCTCGCTTTCCTCAAAGAAAGGTCGATTGGCCTCATGTGAATTTGCTCAGCCAAGCTGGATTTTTGGTTTGTGGCGATCAAGCTACCTAAAGTCCATCTTTCCTTCTCAAGATTTTGACTGGTTGGATTACTTTTTGCTGCAAAAAACTCTTTGTTTGGATGAAGTCATTATTGTGGAGACGCCAACTAAACTTGTCATTGGGACATGGAATTGGGCAAAGAAATCCCCGCACACGGTAGATCCATTCGGCCCACGTCCGTTGAATTGGTCCTTAAGATTTATGCGGCTATTCTTTGAATACAAAGTTTATCTTTACCCTGGAATAGCAAAGCGATGGATTAAACGGATTGTATTAATCAACTTTAGATCATTTTATGTTAGGAAAAGGAAACGTGCCGAATAATACCCTTATTCTTCCTATAGCCGGTCGTGCAGAGCGCATACTTTCACTTCCAAAATTTCTACTACCTATTTCTGATAGTGAGACATTACTCGCTTCTCATGTTAATTCAGCACTCACCGCTGGATTTAACAAAGTACTTGTAATTGCCAGAAAAGAACATTCTTCATTGGTCAGCGATCAGTTAATGAAATTGAATGAGAATGTGCAAGTGTCTCTCCTGGAGCGAGAGACTAAGACAATGTGTGAGACGCTCATTAATGGGATTTCATCCCTGACATTTTCTGGGCAGGTCTCAATTGCCTTAGCTGATTCCAATGTTTTTGGTCAATCATTGGTTAATGTGTATGGAGAAATAATTAAAAAGGGTGCGAATTCTTTAAGTTTATTCCGGCCAAGAAAAGATCAATTGGGGAAACTAGGGCAGGTAGATCTTGATGCAAGCGGCAAGGTTATTAAAATGATAGACAAGGACAATTCTGTTCAGCTTCCCTGGATTTGGGGGATCGCGAGTTTCGATTCCAGTTTCTTAGAAAGTATTGATCCAGGAAATGCGCATATCGGAATATCAGTTGAGAAATGGATTTCACAAGGCAAAACCTTTTCAGGAATTAAATCGAACGGTTCTTACTACGACTGCGGAACTTTCGCAGAATACAAGTCTTTTTTGCTCGCAAACCAACAAGTAGAAGTAAGAAGATAACTTTTGAAAACTTATGTTATTTCACTGAAGTCCAGAGAAGATCGAAGACTAAAACTTATTAACAATCCAAATTTTCAGGAATTGGATTCGGTCTTTGTCGAAGCAATCTCAATCCAAGACGATTTTGACTTTTTACATCCAAATAAGGCGCATGCAGCATGTTGGCTTTCTCACCACAAAGTTGCTCATGAATTACTCAAGTCTGGAGATCCTTACGCTCTGGTATTAGAGGATGATGCTGAACTATCAAAAGCTCTAGTGAGGGTCGTTAATGAGATCTCAATTAACGGCATGGACGGTATCGATTGTCTTCAATTAGGATTTAATGTTTTCAATGGGCGCATAACTGGTCGGAGATTTTTGGCAATAAATCGGATGTGGTGGTTCTTGTTGTTTTTAGTCAGTCGCTTAGTTCGCTTCAGAAGCCATAAGTCTTTACCGATGCGTAGATTCAACAATCTTCTAGTTCCTAAGTCTTTTGAAACTGGTTCCCACTGTTACATATTAAGTAGAAAACTGGCCTTGACATTGACTAATTTCAACAACCCCCCGGTGATTCCAGCCGATGTTGCACTCTCAGAACTAGCGTTATCAAAAAAGCTATCTTTCTACAGAGTAACCAAACCGCTTTCTCCTCAATCTGATAGTGCAAGTTCTATAGATACTATTCAAACTAGGGCGAGCACATGAGGTGCGTTTTTTTCTTTTCCCAGGCTAACCGTGAGAAAACCTTGGATGTTTTAAGTAAAACAGAATTCAATTTTGATTATTTCTTTGTTGAAATGATTGAATCGGATTTATTTTTACCGTATTCGTCGTTCGATGCATCTGCTTACCAGTATGCGATTATTTTTCCTCAAACCTGGATTCCAACCGAGAAGGATCTAATTTTTTGCATTAAATTAGCCCAGTTTGCTGAGCAAGAGAAATTCGATGTAATTCAGTTCTCGTACACAAATCGATTTCTAAAAAGGAAGTATGAAAGGTTGCCAGTTTATTTATTTCTTAGATTAACGATTATGAGTGTGATTAGATTCCCCAGAAGAATTGCGTCTTTATTTAGATTATTTGTGTCCGTAAGTGAAGATAAAGAGATTCGCTTGTCTAGGGAATTAGAGAAATTAAGGATAAGAATGTTTTCAGGTTACTTTTTCGATGACACTAAGGGTTACGTCGCCTCTTCCCGATTATTCGATGGACTGGAATCCTTGAAATTTGGATCGTTATCTGGTCAAAGAGTTCTGATGGCGCTAGCCAGAGATTCCATGTTTAAGGTGTGTTCAATGTACCCACAGAAGCTATTCAGACGCTAATGATTGTTTTAGTAAACGGGGGAATCGGCAATCAATTGTTTCAATTCTGCTACGCCTTAGACTATCAAAGGCTTTTTGGCAAGAAGGTTTCATTGATGCCGCTTAACGATAAAGAAGGCGACAGGCTTTTTGGTCTTGAACCTTTTTTAGATTTGTTTCCCGAGATAAAGGTAATCGAGCGCAACATGTTGTTCAAAACTGCAAATTGCTTATCTATGTTGTCGAGTAAAATTCTAGGAAATGGCAGGATCGCAGAACGTCTAAATCCAATCTTTAATTTTTCTTCGGTCCATGATTTCACAATAAAGCGCAAGCGACGCTTTGTTTTTGGATACTTTCAGGATGAGGAACTGGTAACAAGGGTTATGAGCTTCGCTAGATCCAAATTTGTCATTGCATTAGAACCCATAGAAATTGAAGCCCAGTATCTTAATCGCAATGTAATTCATATACGTGGGGGCGATTATAAAAATCATCTTGATTCCATGGGGGTTTTATCTTCTGATTACTACAGGAAAGCGATTATCGAGTTAGGCCTTCGGCCGAAAGAGATTCTATGTTTAACGGATGATCTCGAGATAGCGTCAAAGATTTGTATTGAATTAGGAGTGATTGAAATTGCTAGTTCTTCATCATTAAGCCCACACCAATCTTTAAAAGCTATGGCTTACTCCAATAATTTGGTTTGCGCAAACAGCACGTTTTCTTGGTGGGGTGGAGTCTTGAGTTCTATTCGAGGTGGTCATGTTGCAATTCCAAACCCATGGTTTAAAGGTTTCCTAGATGATCCGGTTAGCAAGTTTTCTTATCCTGGGTTCAGGCTTATTGATTCAAGTTTTATTTAGATTCGAGTTTTTCGTGAATTAAAGTCATAATTTTCACATCATTACGAAGTTTATTTCCATACTCCGTTGCACCTTTACAGCGAAGATAAATGCAGTCTTCGATTAAGCTTAATGAAATTTCCTTTGCGGTTTCTATAGAATCAATTGTCGTATTTTTAACCTCAAATTCATCAAAGCCTTTTTTCTTTACTAACCTACCCATTGCCACATCTTCGGGAGCAGAATGATTGTACTTTTTTCTATTTGAAACTATAAAATCCACTACGTCGCGGCTGTAAAGTCGAAAAGCACCCTGTTGAAAATACTCATCACCTAGTCTTACGAATTTCCCAGCGATTACGTTTTTATCTGGAATTGTTTCTACAAATTTTTCTAGATTAGCTATATTTATATACGTACTTGAGATGGTGGTAACAAGGTAATCAAACTCTAATTCTTCACAAACGTACTTAAGTATTGAAAGCATTTTATTTCCCATTAGAACCGAATAATCTGGCATTCTAATTACAAGAGGCTCGTTATTAGGTTTGCTAGGACCTTCAGTTATGACATCAAATAGAATGTTTCCTACTGCGAGTTTGAGAAATTTATCGAAAATCAGTGCGATGTAACCTACTAATTTGTTTGGTGACCATTTCAGGTTATAAACGTATTCACCCATCTTATGTAGATATTTTGGGACGGGTTCACCCATCACGTGAATTATCTTCGTGTTTTCATTTGTGTTTTTAGACCATGTTTTTAGTTGGCCATTGTTCAAAATACTAAGCCAAGGCTCGTATGGACCATGTACGCCAATTATCAGAATTTTGGAGTTGAGAGATTTAGTCATGAATCGCCCTGCGTTCTTGAAATTTTCTCACTAAATGTTTAATCAAATATGTGGGTGTCTCTAACCTTTTATGCTCAACGCAGTCGTATCTCCAACTATGCGATATTTGATTTTTAAAATACTGCATATTCTCATTTTTAATTCTGTTAAGTATTTTGAAACTTTCCTGCAAACCTTCAAAATAAGCTGCGCTTGATTCATCTGTGTGGGTTCCCATTAACCCATTATCAACATAGCGTGACAAATTTGGGGTCACCATGTATCCGGTTTTCAGATATGACTCAATAAATCCATCCCAAGTTTTTGGAAGAAGCTTGTCGTGAAATTGGGATAAGCCCGACTTAACATAAGTTCTGCGGGTTATCATCGATGCTGGCCCGTGAATTCCATACCTGTTTTTTGAGTATCCCTCTGCATCACTAAAAATTTCTCTTGAGCCAAAATTAATTCCTCGAAAAGCTTTCCTCGTTCCGTATCTAGTGATTACCGATTCAACAAATTCGCACATATCATCTGCCACACATGCGTCGTCTTCCAAAACTATGGCGTATTTTATTGATTGATCGCTAAAGGCTATTTCCAGTGCACTTAGTCGAGCAGCGTCTATGTTGTCTTCGGGGCTGGCATATTTTTTTTGTTGAATGGCGATTTGCTTAAAATTACAAGAATATTTTTCAATTACTTTACGAGTTAATTCGATGGTGGAGTCGTTAGGTTGCTGCCAAATAACATAAATAGCTATTCTCCTATTTTTAACAGCAACTAAAACGCTTTCAATTGTTTTTTCCAGAAGGTGGGGGCGGTTGTGGGTAATTATCGATATATTGTATGAATCACTCACGGTCCGATAATACATTAAGACTTAATCACGTCTGAAAAGTGAACCGTTCTTATATACTTACAGCGCTAGGCATTCGAATGGGGAATCAATTGATTTGTGAAGTTTGTTTGGATCCATTAAATGGGCCCACTCTTGATCTTGGGTACTTTCCTCTTTGTGATGACTTGGTGGCCATTGAGGGAGATTCGAGAGTACCTACTTACCATCAAGAAATTCAACTTTGTAAAGTTTGCCTGACTGCCC
>JACCDN010557252.1_pt1 | contig 11933 bp, 11 predicted proteins | sample 7441691 | NCBI WGS metagenome assembly JACCDN01 (sample SAMN15323439, study PRJNA562643) | freshwater metagenome | isolation source: river surface water | place: USA:Blue River Watershed | collected 2017-08-16
CACATGCTTCTCTAAGTCGAATTAAATCTTCAGGATTATGGGAGAAATCGGCATCCATTTCGAAAATATATTCGTAATTTTTTCGAAGTGCCCATTTAAAGCCATGTATATAAGCAGTACCTAAGCCTAACTTACCTTTACGTTCTTCCAGAAATAGTTTTCCTGCGTATCGTGCTTGTAATTCCTTTATAATACTAGCTGTACCATCCGGCGACCCATCATCTATAATGAGCAAATGGAAAGGGTTCGACAAAGAAAAAACCTTGTGAATCATCTTCGCAATGTTTTCTTTCTCGTTATAAGTGGGTATGATAATTAGACTGTCTGACATTTTTTTAATCCTACGAAGATAATTAATATTTTGAAATCGTACTTTTGAATATGAACAAAGCTATTTTCTTAGACCGTGATGGTATTATAAACGTAGAAATTGGTGATTATATCAAACGTTTCGAAGATTTTACATTAATACCACAATTAGGGGAAGCCTTAAGCTTACTTAAAAGCAAGGGTTATATGTTCGTTGTTATAACCAATCAGGGCGGGTTAGCAAAGCAGCTTTATAGTGTAGCAGAACTAGATAAGATGCATTTATATTTAGAAGAGGAGATGCGCAAGTATGATGTTCATTTTGAAGAAATTTATTATTGTCCACATCATCCTGATTTTAATGGAAAATGTTTGTGCCGAAAACCAGGCTCACAAATGATTGAGAAAGCAATAGCAAGATTCAATATTGATCCTTCACAATCTTATTTCATTGGAGATAAACAAAGAGATGTTGACGCTGGAGCAGCAGTAGGAGTAAAGGGGATTTTAGTAGAGAGCAATCCAGATTTGTTGGAGGTAGTATCCAGAATTGAGATATGAGATTATAGACTTGAGACATTGGACACAGGACAAAAGAGTAATATATATTGTCCTTTGTCCAATGTCTAGTGTCTAGTGTCCAATGTCCAGTATCTATTTAGCATTGGCTTTAGCGTGATCTGCTAGGAATTGTGCCAATCCGTTATCTGTTAAAGGATGTTTTAATAATTGTAATATAGCTGATAAAGGTCCAGTCATTACATCCGCACCAATTTTAGCACACTGAATAATATGTAAAGGGTGACGAACTGAAGCTGCTAAAATTTGAGTTTCGAAACCATAGTTATCATAAATCTGACGGATATCTTCAATCAAAATCATACCATCAGAAGAAATATCATCTAAACGACCTACAAATGGAGAAACATAAGTAGCACCAGCTTTTGCTGCTAATAATGCTTGTCCGGCAGAAAAAATCAAAGTGCAATTTGTGCGAATTCCTTTTTGAGAGAAATATTTCAATGCTTTAATACCATCTTTAATCATAGGTATTTTAACTACAATTTTAGGGCTAATGGCCGCAAGCTTTTCACCTTCAGCGATCATACCTTCGTAATCTGTAGAAATTACTTCAGCACTTACTTTATCTTCAACGATATCGCATATTGCCTTGTAATGTTTCATTACGTTTTCTTCGCCAGCGATACCTTCTTTTGCCATCAAAGATGGATTAGTAGTTACACCATCTAAAATACCTAAGTCTTGAGCTTCTTTTATTTGTGAAAGATTAGCTGTGTCGATAAAAAATTGCATGTTTATGGGGTTTGAATATTTTTCGAAAAACAAAAAGGGTAAGCACCTCATATCGCACCGCTACAACCTTTTACCCTTGCTTCCTTCCGAACCTGGGGGAGTTCAAAGGGAGCTGGTCGTATAAGACTTACCCGCCGCAAATATAGTATAAATTCTATATTCTAAATTTATAAATGCTAAAATTCTTAAGCGTTTTTGTAGTCTTTTGTTTTTAAGTGACTTGTAAATACTTGCCACATCACGATACCCGCTGTTACAGAAACATTAAACGAATGTTTAGTCCCAAACTGAGGGATTTCTATACATCCTTCACAGGCATCAATTACTTCTTGTTGAACACCTTCCACTTCGTTCCCGAAAACAATTGCGTATGAATCGTGGTAATTAAATTCAAACTTTTGAAGCTCAGCACTGTTTTCAGTTTGTTCGATGGCTAATACTTTATAGCCTTTTTGTTGTAATTTATATACAGCGTCTAAAGTTTGAGCTTCATATTCCCATTCAACGGATGCTGTGGCACCCAAAGCAGATTTTTCAATGTCTCTATGAGGTGGACAAGCAGTTATTCCACATAAAATAATTTTCTCTACTGCAAATGCATCTGCTGTTCTAAATACTGAGCCTACATTATGCATGCTTCTGATGTTGTCTAAAATTATTACAACTTTTGATTTAGTAGCTGATTTGAATTCTTCTGGACTAAGTCTATTTAACTCATCCATAGATAGTTTTTTCATTTTTCAAAATTAAGTATTTTTTCATCAAAAATATCTTCATAATTCATTGTAATTACAGTCTGTTTTTTTTACATTTATAGTATCAAATTCTTCCCATATGAATACCGTACTCCCAAGTAAAATGGAGGGAGAGGAAGAAAATCTAATCTCACCTCCAGATCAAAATCAATCTGATTTCAAAAACGAAAAAATGCGCTTTGGATTTTCATTTTCTGCTGCCGATGGCGAAGCTGGCAATCAAAGTGAAGACAACGAAGATCTTCCAAAGTTGCTCAAAACAACTGGTCATCAATACAACCCAAATCTTTCTGAAGAAAACCCTAAAGAATTTTTAGAAACGAACGAAATAACAAGAGCTATGCATATTGCTGATAAAAATAGCGTTGGATTGTCTTATTCAGAATTAGATTCTTACACAGACTTGGCATAGTATTTGGTTGATTTATAACGACCTACACCTAAACTATGAAAAGATTTAAACTTGTTTTAACATTAATCATTTTCTTAATTGGTGTAAAAAGTTATGGTACTCATATATCAGGCTATGATATGAATTTGGTTCACTTAGCGGGTGATACCTATAGGTTGAAAGTGAGATTATACAGAGATGCAAATTCAAGTTCGCCGAGTCTACCAACATCAATTTCCTTTTCTACATATAGTCAATTAAACGATTCAAATATTGGACTAAACATTACTGTACAACGATATGCTTTATATAATCATAAATATGAAGCAATGGATTGTGCACCTGCAACAGCTAATTTTTCACTTCAAGTTGGTGAATATGAATACATATTTACTGCATTACAAGCTTTAAGTTTGTCGAATCCATTTGGGTATTATTTTTCGAGCACAACATGTTGCAGGGATATGGCCTTGAACATTTTCTCGTCAGAAAGTCAAGGATATAATTTCACTTTGGATTTCCCAGCATTATCAGCTAACTCAGCCTTTAGATATAACAGTAGCCCCAGTTTTCCTAAAGTGCCTCTTACTACATTTTGTGTTGGTAAACCAGCAACTGTAAATTGGCAGTGTACCGACCCCGATGGGGATTCTTTATCCTATTCCATAGTTCCAAGTTGGGATGGAGTAAATTCAAATAAACCATTTTCTGCAGTTGCGTTTGCACCAAGTTTTAATCTATATTATAATATCATGGATGGAAATCCAGACATTACAATTCATCCAATTTCTGGGGATATAAATTTTACTGCATCTAAAATTGGAAAGTATTTTATCATGATAAAAGTAAACGAGTTTAGAAAAATAAATGGCTTGTCTTATTTAATTGGAACAACTTATCGTGAAGTTTTATTAAATACTATAGCATGTGTAGAAATCCCTCCAGTTCTTTCTGCATTAAACGTAAACAATCATATCATTAGAGATACTATTCCTTTATCGGTATATGATTCTGCGTATACATACAGTAGATTTTTTACTGGCCAAGATTATATTTCGGATAGTATTATAATGAAAATTATTCCAGATCAAGGCGCAGGAGATAATGTGTTTAATAAATATGCTGGATTCGGTGAAGTAGGCCAAATAGCTTATGGTTCGGCTGGAGAACAGAATGAAATAATATCTGCAGGCGGATTTGTTCAAGGTAAATTTAGATGGGTTGTAGACTCAACCATGACTAGAAACACTCCATATCATTTTAAAGTGTTTTTGCGAGATCAAACTTGTCCAGTAAATCTCACAGATGTTATCGATGTTTATATTTATGCACCTAAAAAAAATTGCACAACTATTTTTAGAGATGAGTATGTTTCTGGTTGTGATAGCGCACAAGATTTAACTGGCAAGTGGTATTATGTTTCTGGCTTTTATTGGGATGTGTACACCAATTCTAATGGTTGTGAAGTGATAACGAAATATGATGTAAATCTATCGGAAACAAACATTAATCAAAGTTTAACTGGTTGTGATTCTGTTTTAGGTCCAAACAATATTTATTATTATGCAACAGGAATATATACTGATACCGTGAAAACTTCAATTTGCGATACTATTATTCATTCCAATGTAAAAATTATAAAATCTCCACCTACACAGAAAATAATCGGAAATAATATAGTTTCACCATCTAGCATTCAACAATATTTTATAACACCTTTACCCGCAACAGATGTTTATTGGTATGTTAAGAATGGTAATTTAATTTCAGGGAATAGATTTTCAGCTTCTGTACAATGGGGTAATTTTCCAGATGGTAGCATTACTGCGATTGAGTTATCGTCCAACGGATGTTATGCTACTAATTACTTAGCTGTTGATATATTCAGTTTAGGTATTAACACTCAAAAATCTGATTTTAAATTATTCCCGAATCCAACTTCAGGGATGATCAATATTGAAAGTAAATTACATTTAAATGGACTAGTTGCTGAGATTTATGATACCAAAGGTGTTTTGTTAAAAAACATAGTGTTAGAGAATAATTCAGAAATATCGATTTCTGAATTCGAGAATGGTATATACTTTGTTAAAATTCAAGGTAATACCTATAAATTAATTAAGCTATAAATCTCTTAATTCAGAGAATTGAGTTTGAATATCTAATATCTCAAATCTCACTTCAATTTCTTATTTTAGCCAACATAAATTCGCAGAAAAAGTGGCTAAAACAACAGAAGTGAAGGAAACTCCTTTAATGAAGCAGTACAACGAGATAAAAGCTAAATATCCCGGAGCTTTGTTATTGTTTAGAGTTGGCGATTTTTATGAAACGTTTGGTGAAGATGCCATAAAAGCTTCAGAAATTTTAGGAATTGTACTTACAAAACGTGCAAATGGTTCAGCTTCGCATATTGAATTAGCTGGATTTCCACACCATTCACTTGATTCGTATCTTCCTAAATTAGTTCGCGCAGGGCAACGTGTTGCTATTTGTGATCAATTAGAAGATCCTAAAACCACCAAAACCATTGTTAAACGAGGCGTTACTGAAATGGTAACTCCAGGTATTTCATACAACGATAATATTCTTCAACATAAATCAAATAATTATCTAGCTGCTATACATTATGCTGATAAGGATGAAATTGGAGTTGCGTTATTAGATATTTCTACTGGTGAATTCTTAGTGGCAGAAGGCGATGCGGCTTATATTGATAAAATATTTCAAAGTTTTAAACCTTCAGAAGTATTATGTACTCGAAGTAAAGCAAAGCAATTTGCCAATCAATTTGCAGAGCAATATTATCATTATGCCTTAGAAGATTGGGTGTTTGGATACGATTATACTTATGAAACATTAACCAAGCATTTCTCTACGTTAAGCTTGAAAGGATTTGGGATTGAGAATTTGCGAAATGCTATTGTTGCTGCCGGTGCTTGTTTGCATTATGTTTACGATACCCAGCATCATAATATTCAACACATCACTTCTATTTCTCGAATAGAGGAAGAACAATACATGTGGCTCGATAAATTCACATTAAGGAATTTAGAATTAGTGTATTCTCCACATGAGCAAGCGACAACATTATTTGATGTGTTAGACTATACACATTCTCCAATGGGTGCACGTTTACTACGTAAGTGGATTTTACTTCCATTAAAAGAAAAAGCACTCATATTAGATCGTCAGCATTTAGTAAAAGTGTTGATCGAGCAAACTGCTTATTTTTACGAACTAGAAGAACAACTAAAAAACATTGGCGATTTAGAACGTATGATTTCTAAAGTTGCTTTACAAAAAGTTAACCCTCGCGAACTTGTTCAACTTTCTAGAGCATTAAAAGCTATTGATAAAATTAAAGAAATGAGCATGGTTATTGATGATAAAGCATTACAAGCTATCGTCGATAGAATAAACCCATGTCAATCGTTAATAGATAAAATAGATTCAACAGTTCAGGAAGATCCTCCTGTTTTAGTTCAAAAGGGAAATGTAATTGCTTCAGGCGTTGACGAAGAATTAGATGCGCTTCGAAAAATTGCTTTTCATGGTAAGGATTATTTACTCGATATACAAAAAAGAGAAAGTGAACGCACTGGTATAAGCTCATTAAAAGTTTCCTTCAATAATGTTTTTGGTTATTATTTGGAAGTTACGCATGTACACAAAGACAAGGTTCCGAGCGACTGGATTCGTAAGCAAACCTTAGTAAATGCAGAGCGTTACATTACTCCAGAACTAAAAGAATACGAAGAGAAAATTCTTGGTGCAGAAGAAAAGATTAGTGTGATTGAAAATCGATTGTACCACGATTTAGTCGTAAGTATAAGTGAATATATTCGTCCGATACAAGTAAATGCACACATCATTGCACAGTTAGATGTTCTATCATCTTTCGCGTTTGTATCGTCAAGAAATGATTATGTGATGCCCGAAATTTCAGAAGAATCTGTTTTAGATATTCGCTCTGGTCGTCATCCAATTATTGAGCAACGTTTAGGTTTAGGTGAAGCATTTATTCCAAACGATGTATACTTAGATCAAATAGAACAACAGATAATAATTATTACAGGACCTAACATGTCTGGTAAATCGGCCATTTTAAGGCAAACTGCACTCATTGTTATTATGGCTCAAATGGGCTGTTTTGTACCTGCAAAATCATCGGTTATTGGCTTAGTAGATAAATTATTCACAAGGGTAGGAGCGAGCGACAATCAATCGACTGGTGAATCTACGTTTATGGTGGAGATGAATGAAACGGCGAGTATTCTAAATAATTTATCAGATAAAAGTTTAGTGCTATTAGATGAAATTGGTAGAGGTACCAGCACCTACGATGGTATATCTATTGCTTGGGCAATTGCCGAATTTATACACGATCATTCTAAAGCAAAAGCTAGGACATTATTTGCCACTCATTATCATGAATTAAATGAGATGGCTACTCAAATGCCTCGTATCAAAAATTTCAATGTATCTATTAAAGAAATGGATAATAAGATTATTTTTCTACGAAAACTTGTACCGGGCGGATCAGAGCATAGCTTTGGAATTCATGTTGCTAAAATGGCTGGAATGCCTTTTTTTATTATAAAAAGAGGTAATGAGATTCTACTTCAATTAGAAAAACAACGATCTGAGGAGCCTAGTACAAAAGGGCTACATGGTAAGCGTAAAGGTAAAGTTAATACTAGCGAATTTCAATTAAACATGTTTAGTTTAGACGATCCTATTTTAGTGAAAATTAGAGATGGATTGAAAGACTTAAATGTTAACGAACTTACTCCTGTGGAAGCCTTAATGAAACTCGACGAAATTCAACGTTTATTAAAATCATAAATGAAAAATTTTCGCAATTCAGTTTTAAAATTTCTATCGAAATATGATGATTGGGAATTGCGAAATAATACTCCAATTATTAGTCCATTCGATTTTTATTACTCTCCGAAACATAAGCTGTACATACATTTGGTTGAATTGGATGAAAGGTTAGCTAAAATCAAACCTGAGTTCTTTCAGGAAATTAGTTTGTATTGTTTCGAAAATAAAATCAAATTAATTCACCTTAGAGAGGAACAATGGATGGAAAAACCTGAGTTCTTAAAACACAGATTTTATACGGTTTTTGAAAGTAATGCTAAAATTCATGCTAGGCAATGTAAAATTAGAAGAATAGATAAGTTTGAATATGATGAGTTCTTAAATCAACATCATTTGCTACAAACAGCTAAAACTAAATTCAAATACGGTTTATTTAAAAAAGAAGAATTGTTTGCAGTGATGGGTGTTAGTGGTGGCCGATGGATGACAAAAGAAGATGATTTAAGAAGATCTTTTGAAATAATTAGGTTTGCAACTAAAACTAATACTACAGTAGTAGGAGGGTTTTCGAAACTTCTAAGATATATTGAAGAAGATATAGAAGTGCAAGAGTGGATGAGTTATTTCGATTTAGATTGGATAGTTAGCAATGTGTATACTAAAATGGGTTTTCAAATTAAAGAAATTCAAAAACCTAAAAAAGTGAATATTGAAAATCTATATACATTTACTTCTGGAAATTTAAAGCTTATTAATCGCGTGAATGGATAAGTCAACTATCATAGGAATATTGGGACCAACAGCGTCCGGTAAGACGAAGTATGCTGTAGAGTTGGCTTATAAGTTAGATGCTGAAATTATCAGTATGGATTCTCGTCAGGTTTATAGAGGGCTTGATATAGGTACAGGAAAAGATCTTCATGAATACACTATACATGGTAAAGAAATTCCTTATCATCTTATCGACATTGTAGATATAGATACCCCATATCACATTCATCAGTTTAAATTAGATTTTGAAATAGCATATCAATCTATTGTTAGTAGAGGTAAACAAGTTATAGCTTGTGGAGGAACAGGATTATACTTCGATATATTGTTGAACGATAGGTCATTTACAGCTGTCCCCGTGAACGATGGTTTAAGAGCCGAATTAATTACATATTCACACGATGAACTTATAAATATTATAAAGGTCGAAAATAATTCAGAGCATCAATTTGATTCATCTACGAAAAAAAGAAGTATTCGCGCAATTGAAATTATTCGATACCTAGAACATCACAGTTTACCAGAATCTAATGCTTCTGCTATTCATAATTGGGAATTACATTTATTAGATGTAAGTGTACAAGAGCGAAATAAAAGAATAGACGAGCGTTTGAAATCTAGAGTAGCTGCAGGATTATTTGAAGAGGTAGAAAACCTTATTAATAAAGGAGTTTCTACAGACCGTTTAATTTATTTGGGTTTAGAATATAAATTCATTACTCAATATTTTTTAGGACAGTTTACTAAAGAAGAGTGTATCGAAAGACTTCAAATTGCTATTCATCAATTCGCAAAAAGGCAAATGACTTTTTTTCGAAAAATTGAAAAAGAAGGACATTTGTTTAAATTAAGAATTAAGAATTAACCTGCCTGTCAGCAAACTCCCGATACTCGATACCCGTTACTAAAACTTAACTCCAAGACCGAAATCCATATAATCTGCTTCGTAGGAATGTGCTTTAAGGAAAAAGCCGGCATATAGATTTTTTGTTATTAGATATTTGAATCCGATTTTGGTGTAATAATTCACTTCTCTGTTAAATATTTCCATTGTGGGCAAATGCTTAAAGTATAAGTACCTTGCTGCACCTCCTTGAAAAATTACTCTATTCATCACTATTTCTCCACCCAAAAACCAAGCATATGCAAAATGCTCATAAGAGGTCGCAATAAGTTGATAGCCTGGTCCATTAAAATTTCCATCGAATTTATGATCCCAATAGTTTATGTCTAGTCCTGTTTTCAAATAAAACACTTCATTTATTCGATATACATAATTCAGAGATGCCATGCCTCTTAGTTGGGCTTCTTTAGAGTTGATATACGCTCTTCTTCCTAGTCCGAGGTTAAATTCGGCATGACTTCTATTTAAGCTCACCTGAGCGAAGCTAAGGAGCCCAAATAGCAAGAAGATTAAAGTTATATATGCTCTTTTCATTTTGTAAACTGATAAGCCAAACCTAATTTAACACTTATCGAATTTATTCCACGATTCGGAAGGATAAATGAACCATTGGAATAATGCAAGTATTTTAATCCTGTTAGGAATAAGATATTCTTATTAATTTCTCTTGAATACATCCCTTCTAAACGAATTGCATAGTTAAAATGTGAGCCTATGTAAATGTTATTCAAGTCGTCGTAAAATGTTTTGGTATCGTAAGCAATTCCCCAGCCTGGAATAAAGTATATATGGTTTTTCTCTTTACCAAATAGGTTAATCATTAAAGAGTAGGTAAGCATGTAAACATCTCCAAAAGAATTTGCGGCGGTATCGAGCATACCGTCTAGATCCCTTTGATTCATATAGGTTAGGGTGATTAGCTTATGATGAACATTTAACTTTTTAATCCACAAATCGGACCTATGTTGAGTTGAAATGGCAAGACTAAGATCTATGCTAGGAATACGATCGTTAAGTAAATTTTTATTTTCAGGAATCATCATTTTACCGAAACCAAATTCTGCAGATGCAAAATATTGAGCTTTATTTTGAGCATAACAATCAAAATAAAAAGCTATGGTAAATAGGAATATAAGCAGTGGATATTTCCTTAACATATGTTCAAATATACTTAATATACCAAATTAAAATTTAGTACATAAACAATTATTCCTTAATTTTGCGTTAATATAATAATTTAATTTACTATGAAACTCTCTCTCAAGAAACTTAGCATTAGCTTAATGCTATTCCTATGCGCGCAAACGAGTATGGTGTTTGCACAAAATGCTACTACATACAAAATAGGGCAATCGATTGAAAACTTCAGTTTATTTGATATGAACAGTACGCGATATGCGACTAGAAATATCAAGGCTAAAAAAATGATTGTACTAGTTTTTATATCGAATGAGTGTTCTTTCCCAGAGAACATAATTACGAGTATTAATAAAATACACGATCAGAACTCAACTGAGGTAGAAATTTGGGCTGTTAATTCATTCAATCCGAATATTAACCCAAATGAAAGCGAAGAAAAGATGAATGATTATGCAAAACTCAAAGGGTTAAAAGCGCCTTATTTAGTCGACTTAGGTAAAACTGTTGCAGATCGATTTTCGGTTAAACAGGTGCCTTCTGCGGTAATATTGATGAAGGATGCCGAGAGTTTTAGTTTTGTTTATAATGGAGCAGTAATAGAAACTAGAAATGGCAGTACATACAACATTCTAGAGCAAAATATTTCGAATTTGTTATCAGGTAAAAAGGCAAATTCTTCTGTATCTAAAAACAGAACTTGCCAAATTCAATAAAAAGAAATGGTCGATAATTATTGTTTATCGACCATTAACATTTTTATAAAGCTAGATAATTTAGCTTTCATTTCTTTTCGATCTACAATGAAATCGAGGAACCCGTGTTCTTGAACGAACTCAGCGGTTTGAAATCCTTTTGGTAAATCTTTCTTAATAGTTTCTTTGATTACTCTTGGTCCTGCAAAGCCAATCATAGCACCAGGTTCAGCAATAATAATATCACCTAACATTGCATATGATGCTGTTACACCACCAGTAGTAGGATCAGTACACAAAGAAATGTATGGAAGTTTATGTTGCGAAAGCAACGCTAACTTAGCAGAAGTTTTGGCCATTTGCATTAACGAAAATGCTGCTTCCATCATACGTGCACCACCTGACTTAGAAATAATCATAAATGGATAGCGATGTTTGATACAATAGTCGATACTTCTAGAAATTTTCTCACCAACTACCGAACCCATAGATCCTCCAATAAAATTGAAGTCCATACAACACACCACTAAATCTTGTCCGTTTATTTTACCATGAGCTGATTTTAAAGCATCATTTAAACCAGTTTTCTTGATTGTTTCTTTTAAACGCTCTGGATATTTCTTAGTGTCTTCAAATTCTAATGGATCACCAGAAATTAAATTTCCAAATAGTTCGGTATATTGATTATCATCAAATAGAATTTGGAAATATTCTTTAGATCCAATTCTTAAATGATAGTTGCAATGATGACAAACATACTGATGCGCTTCCAAATCTGGAGCATATAAAGGTTTTTTACACGAGTGGCATTTTGTCCACAAGCCTTC
>JACCDN010810648.1_pt1 | contig 11926 bp, 1 predicted proteins | sample 7441691 | NCBI WGS metagenome assembly JACCDN01 (sample SAMN15323439, study PRJNA562643) | freshwater metagenome | isolation source: river surface water | place: USA:Blue River Watershed | collected 2017-08-16
AGCAAAGGCTCTAGTTGATGGTGCACCTGCAACCATCCTTGAGGGTGCTAACAAGGACGCTGCTGAGAAGGCAAAGGCTGCTCTTGAGGGCGCTGGCGCAAAGGTTACCCTTAAGTAATCTCGCTTCTAAAGCTACAAAAACTCCCTCAGGCTTTGGCCTGGGGGAGTTTTTCTATGTTTTGAGGTCTGTTCTGGCTCAAAATATGCCAATACGAATGTTCGGCTGACCCGAACATTAAGAATATTCGCAGAACGCACTTTTTAGACTTAAAACACCCCTGCTTCCCAGTGTTTTTATAAGGAGTGCCCCGTGCACCGCAAGTTTGATATTCGTCGTTACCTCACCGCATTTTTCGTTGGCGTTTTTGCCGTGGTTGGGTCGATTGTTGCGATTGATGCTCCTGCTCGTGCTGCTTCAGATCTTGGTTACAACTCAACAGTAGATTATTCGGGAACTTTCATGGATGGTGCATTCCTTGCAACTTCTGTGAGCACCGATGCTGCAAACACTGCATTGGATTTGAGTGCAACTTTTGCGATTGAAGCCTGGGTGAAACCAAATTCAACTCAAGTGACGGACTGCGTAGCCAGCCCTACACCTACTGGTTTGTGCGTTCTGATGTACCGAAAAAATTCCTATGCTTTGGCAATTTTGGATGGTACCTGGCAATACGCTCTCCTTACATCCTCACTGACTTGGACTTGGCAAGATACCGGGCAGAAGGCATTCCCAAGTCGCTGGCAACACCTATCTCTGGTAGGCACAGGTTCTTCGCTTAAGTTTTACTTCGATGGCCGTGAAGTGTATTCACTTGCGGGGGTTCAGGACCCAGCAAATCAAACTGAACCTTTAGAGATAGGTACAGCATATGCTTGGTCCCCGTCAAACGCAGGTGATTACCCATTCCGAGGCGAAATTGATGAGATAAAAATTTGGGACGGTTCCGATCGAAGTAATCACATTGAAAACGATATGCATAGATATGGGTCTGGCAGCGGTGCAACCTTCGACAGCGCGCTGAAACACTATTACGATTTCAACGAAGGTTACGCAAGCGGTTCATCAAGCCAAAAAGTATTCGACCGCGTTGGAACTAGCCACCTGGTTTCACGTGCACTAAGCGCGAGTTACCCGATTTCATCGGACGTTAAGTCAAGTTCACTATCAAATGGGAAAACTGTAGTCACCTTTCCTCGTTCATACTTGACGCCTGTCGGTGGATGGACAATTCCTACAGGGGCTGCACGTGCGGATGTTTTGGTAGTTGGAGGCGGCGGTGCAGGCGGACTTTGGGTAGCTGGTGGCGGTGGTGCTGGAGAGGTAGACGAAAGACTTTCTGTCGCTATAACTGGAGGTTCGATTCAAAAAATTACAGTAGGCGCGGGTGGTGTAGGGGGCAGATTTGAGCCCACAAACGCAAGTGACACCACTATTGATCTTCTTCCCAGCGACGGGCAGGAAAGTTTTTTCGGTGAATCGATCAATGCGTATGGTGGCGGTCGAGGAAGTTCTTGGAATCAGGACGCCTCTGCAGTCACTCAGCGGTTAATTGGTTCAAGTGGTGGTGCCTCGGGCAGTCCAAGTAACAATGCGTTGTCAACGGGTCTGCAGGGTTACGCCGGTGGTGCAGCTGCGGGAGGTGTCTATCCTGCAGGTGGTGGTGGTGGTGCTGGCGGTGTCGGCGGAAACGCCAGCGCGGGCGTTTCAGGTAACGGTGGTGTGGGTAAAACTGTTTTCGTTGCGAGTGCTGCATCTGATGGAAAATTCGGTGGTGGCGGCGGCGGTGGAACTACTGGAAGTGGAGACTACGGACCAGGTGGAACTCCAGGTACAGGCTCATCTGGCGGTGGTAACGGAGCTGACCCAACAATAACCTCTTCGCCTGCGACAGAAGTTATTACTGCTGGAAGTGGATTAGCAAATACAGGATCAGGTGGTGGTGGTGCAGCGGGGCGCGTGCAATCTTGGTTCAAAATGTATTCAGGCTCCGGTGGATCCGGAATTGTCGTAGTCGCTTATGCGGCCACCGATGACAACTATTTGAGCTTCAGTGGGAGTGGTCAGTACGCAAGTAAATCGGGTGCACAAGTTATTCCGGCTACAGGCGGTTTTACAGTCGAGGCTTGGGTGAATGCATCCTCAGCCTCTGCTCCTGTTAATGCAACTTTCCTAAGTCAGGGTTCTGCAAACGGCACTAATCGTTTTTATATGAAACGCAATGGTGGAAACTTTATTGTCTACCGTGACCAACAAACACAGACAACTGAAATTAATTGTGGAGCATTGCCAGCAGATACATGGGTGCACGTTGCGGTATCGCTGAACGGAACAAGTGCCTATTGCTTCGTTAATGGTTTTCTCACTAAGACAATAGCGTTTGCATATGGAAATAGAACGGTTGGCACAGGTTTTTACCTTGGGGCGTATGCGCCAGACCCGACCAACACTTCACTTTTATGGAAGGGTGGGCTCGACCAAGTCAAGGTCTGGAACACAGCAATTACTGATCCGACAGTAATCTCCAGAAGTATGCACTCCTATCAGGACCAAGATTCAAGTGGATTCATAGCGGGGTCATCTGGTTCTCGCGCTCTAACCGCGCACTACGACTTTAACGAAACTTCATCCAGCGCATCGTTCGAAGACAAAGTAGGATCTGCAACACTAACCACGACTGGTTCACCAACGCGTACCTCGATTGTCACTTCGAGCTCATCAAGTGGTAAAACAATTTACACATTCCCTCGCACAGTCTTGAATGCCTGGGGTGGCTGGGTGGCACCCGTAGACACTTCGACAGCGAGCGCACTCGTTGTTGGTGGCGGCGGTGGCGGTGGTGGTCACGCATGGGGTGCTGGTGGTGGTGCTGGAGCTCTGCTCAGCGCAGATGCAAACCAAACTTTATCTAGATCTAATCCAGTGCCCGTAATTGTGGGCGTTGGTGGGGCTGGTGGATCGTCAGTTAATGACGATACTGACCGAGGTGCTAATGGTGGAGATTCGACCTTTGGCGTTGCCGTTGCAAAGGGCGGCGGTGGCGGAGCCGGATTCGGCTATAACGCCCCTAGTAGCGCTAGGCCAACTGGATCACGAGGCGGTTCAGGTGGTGGCCATAGCGAGTATTCGGCCACTATTGCCGCATCGACATCGAACCAGCCAGATGTTAGTGGTTTTAGCAAGTATGTAAACTCGGGCGGAGCCATGAATGTCACGGCCGCTCAAGCTGGTTCCGGTGGTGGTGGTGCCGGTTCAGCAGGTGAAACAGTAACTACAGCCGGGTTGTCTGGCGCCGGCGGTGCCGGATTCGCGTCGAGCATCACGGGCACATCAACTTTTTATGCCGCAGGTGGTGCAGGCGGTAAGTCATCATCGACAACTGCCTCGCTCGGCGGCTCATCAATTGGAGGCAATGGTGGATCATCAACGGTCGCGCCCACAGCGGGTTTAGCAAATACTGGATCAGGTGGTGGAGGTACAGGTAATCTTGGCACTTACACCATGGTCGGTGGCGCAGGAGGTTCCGGTGTAGTCATCGTCTCTGTAACAACAACTGCAACCCCAGCTATAAGTTCTCACCCAGCTAACATCACAAAGTCGGCTGGAGAAACTGCCACATTTAGTGTCTCAGCCAGCACTTCTGACGCTGGAACTTTGACTTACCAGTGGGAGGTTTCGGCAAATAACGGTTCTACCTGGATGAACGTCTCTGGTGGTACAGGTGCAACCACAAACAGCTACACAACTCCTACTCTTGTGAGCGCAGATTTGGGTAAGCAGTATCGAGCGGTTGTGACAAACACATTGAGTGGAGTAACCGCCACAGCTGCATCTAATGCAGCAACGCTAACCATTGGTCTAGACAAGATAAACGTTAACTTCGATGAATTGAATTTTGACTACGCAAACGTTTCGCACATTGTTGGGACAAACGGAAAGTCACAGGGCAACAAAGTTCTGTTCTTGAATGTGACTACCAAAAATGGTGTTCAGGTTGATGCGCTTGTGACGACAGAAACCTTAACTAACGCGACTATTACAAACTATGAAACCGGCGCTCGCGCTGGTGGGGCTAACAGTTACTTCCAGACGGACGTTGACTTTTCCCAGGCAAATGGTTTTGCACAGTTTAAGTTTGACTTCTATAAGCACGGTGTAGCTGGTTCTGCTGGAAATCCTTGCACAACCGCTAACACAACCTGTAGCGGGGCTACCAAGGTTGTAATTCAAAACGTTAACGTCAGTGCAATTGATATCGACTATTACCAGTGGAACGACTTCACTCAGGCTGAAAGTTACTCGCTAGCAGGTAACACAAAGCTGAAAGAATGTGTGATTCCAAGTAGCGGTACCTGTACAGCACGCACCGCTCCAAGCACATTCCCTGCAGACATGCGATTCCAGGGTTCACCAGATACTGCAAGAACTAATGACCCGGTGGATATGGCAATCGTTACCTATGCAGACATTGAAACTTTCCGCATTAAGTTTGGTCGCGATCGCGCGGGTAGTCCAAACTACTACGGTGTGGCATTCAAGGCACTTGACTGGGGCACCACAACACCGCAAACCACGGGTGGAACAAACTACACAATTTCCTACAACGAGAATGGCGCGTCTAGTGGCTCGCAATCCGGCACTCATGTGGGTGCAGCCGGTTCGTTGTTTACGGTTCTTAGCGCTGGAACTGCTGTAAAGACTGGACATACTTTTACCGGCTGGGCTACCACCGCAAATGCGACAACCGCAACTTACACAGGCTCCAGCAAGGTGACTATGCCGGGCAGCAACCTGACGCTTTACGCTGTGTGGACGCCGATAAAGTACACGCTTACATACAACGTAAACGGCGGTACCGGTGCTCCGGCTGCAGGTTCATTTGAGACGGGCACAAATAACGTAACTCTTTCTTCCACTGTTCCAACTCGCACGGGTTTTGTATTCGGCGGCTGGGACACGGTTGTTAACAGCGGATCTGGAAATGTGAATTACGCATCAGGTGCTAGCTATTCGATGCCTGCATCAAATGTGACGCTCTATGCAAAATGGACAGCTGCAAACGGAACCCTCACCTACAACGCAAACGGTGGTTCAACAACACAGGCAGATGTCACTTCCGCGGGAGGTTCAACAACTACCGTTGCAAACGGTTCTAGCACTAGTCGAACAGGCTATGACTTTGTTGGTTGGAATTCGAAAGCGGATGGTACGGGCACCTCTTATGCCGTTGGTTCAACATTTACTCTCAGCGCAAATGTAACAACTACCATTTACGCGCAGTGGACGCTTTCTAAGTACACCTTGGTCTTCAATGTGAATGGTGGAGTTGGTACTCCGCAGTCCCAGAGCTATGTTCAGGGCGCAACGACAACAATGCCGGTTTCCAATCCAACACGCGCTGGTTACAACTTTGCGGGTTGGAATTCGCTGGCTGATGGCACTGGAACGGCCTACAACGGCTCCTTCTTGATGCCAGGTAACAACCTGACTCTTTATGCCAAGTGGACGGCAATCACCTACAACGTGATTTACAACAACAACTCCGCTACCTATTCGGGTGCAACCGGAACAGTAACTGATGCCACTAATTACACCGCTGCGCAATCGGTTACCGTTGCTGCAGGAACTGGTTTGAATAACGTGACCAATGGCACCACGTACCGTTTTATTGGTTGGAACACCAATGCAGCAGGTACTGGAACTGACTACCTTGTGGGTGCTACTTTTGCCATGCCTGCCGGCAACACAACTCTTTATGCGATGTGGCTTGATTCTTCAGTTGAGATTGCTTACAACGCAAACGGTGGATCGGGTGCTCCGGCAAATGACAATGCAGTTATCAATACCCGTTACGACATTCAAACTGCCGAGCCAACCAAAACTGGTTACACCTTTGGTGGTTGGAAAGTTCAAGATACCTCTCCAGCTGGAACTTACAAAGTTGGTGGTACCGAATACTTCAGCCCGGATAGTAACTACGAGACTCTGGTTGCTCAGTGGACTGCTGTAAATTACACGGTCACTTTTGATACCGATGGTGGATCAACTGCTCCTAGCCAGCAGACCAATAAGAACATTGGTAACACGATAAGTATTAGTGCGACTGCTCCAACTAAGACTGGTTACACATTCCTTGGTTGGAAAGATGCCGACGGAAACATTTATCCAGCAGGTGGATCATTCAGCATGGGTGCTGGAAACGTAACACTTACAGCTCAGTGGCAGGGAAATGCTTACACGCTGACTTATGACGCCAATGGTGGGTCGGGTGCTCCAGCTGCTGAGTCAAGAAATTACGCAGCATCAGCAAACCTATCGGCAACTCAACCAACCAGAACTGGTTACACCTTCCAGGGTTGGAATACTTTGGTTGGTGGCGGGGGAACTGCTTTTAACGCGAGTGCTTCTTACACAATGCCTAACAGTAATGCGACGCTGTTTGCTCAGTGGACTGCTAACTCATACGTTTTGGCTTACAACACTCAGGGTGGATCAACAGCTCCTTCTAGTTCGAACAAGAGCTTCAACGCAACTGTGACTGTATCGGGCAGTACTCCAACTCGCACTGGGTTTACTTTTGCTGGTTGGAATACTGGTGCGTCAGGAACAGGAACCACATACTTGCCTAGCGCTACATTCAGCATGCCTGATGCGAATGTGACGCTTTATGCACAGTGGACCAAAACCGCATTCACTTTGTACTACAACACAAACGGTGGTCAGGGAGTGTTCTCTTCACAGCCAGTGAAGTACGGCGAGAGTGTGACCGTTGACAGCACCGCACCAACCAAAACCGGTTACACATTCACCGGCTGGAACACCGCCGCAGATGGTTCGGGTTTTGACCACACTCCAAGGGGCGTCTTCACATTAAATGTGGAATCAAATGTGACTCTCTTTGCGAAGTGGACTGCTGTTAGCTACACAGTCACCTACAGCGCTAACACTGGCTCTGGGGCACCAACCGGTGGTTCACACAACTTTGGTGCAACGGTGACTACAGCCGCAAAGGGTTCTATGGCTTTGAGCGGTTATCGATTCACTGGATGGAACGATCGCGCAGACGGTACGGGAACCACCTATCTTGAGAGCTCAACCTTCTCAATGCCTGCTGAAAATGTGATTCTTTACGCTCAGTGGATTGACGCACTATTTGAGATTGCTTACAACGCAAATGGTGGAGCGGGTGGTCCAGATGGAGCTGACGTACCAGATGGAACTTCATACACAGTTGACCCAATCCAACCGGTTAGACCTGGATATACATTTAGTGGTTGGAAGCTTGCCGATGGCACGCCAACTACCTCCACATATAAGGCTGGAACCGCCACCCAGACTTTCACAATTTCTGGGAACGAAGTACTCGTAGCTCAGTGGACCATTAAGACAATTACGGTTACTTATGACTTGAACGGTGGCGGTGGCACAACCCCGTCTGCTGGTTCTGGTAATTTCAACAGCAATATCACTTTGGCTAGTTCGTCGGGTGTGACGAGGTCAAACTTTGAGTTTGTCGGTTGGTCAACAACCCCTGATGGCACTGGTAACACTTATGTTGATGGCAGCAGCTTTAAGTTGCCTGCGGATGATGTGATTCTCTATGCCAAGTGGGCTCCGATTTATTACATCATTGAATACAACGCTGCGGGTGGTTCTGGTGCACCGGCGGATCAATTTGCAATTCCAAGTTCAACAGTTGCAATTGCAAGTCAGGAACCAACTAAGCCTGGTTACGAGTTCGATAAGTGGACTGAAGTTTCGCAAGGCACTGATTTCATCCCTGGTGCTTCTTTGACGATGCCTAGCAGCAACGTTGTGTTGGTTGCAAACTACACGGTCCGTGCAGCGGGTGTTCCAGGTTCTGGCTCTGGTTCTAATACTGGTGTGATCGATCCGGGAACAAAACCGATCTCTAAGCCAAAAGAACTTGTCCTATCTGTTTACTTCAAGGGTGATTCGCCGGTGCTTACCGACCGAGCGAAAATGCACCTGCGAAAGTTGGCAGCGACTGCAAAGTCATATGGCCGGGCTAATAACATCACCATCTATGGTCGCGTTAAGGAAACAAACGATAAGAGCTACGACCTAAGGCTCTCAAAGGCCCGTGCAGCAAACGTAGCTGCTTACCTTAAGAAGTATGGTGTGACTGGTGTCTTCAAGGTTTATGCCAAGGGTATTTCCCCAGAAAATACCTACAAGTCAAGGCGTGTAGACATGAAGCTCTGGTGGGCTAAATAGTTCAAAAAGGCGGTCCTAAGGGGCCGCCTTTTAAATTCGCCTTAGAATATGTTCGGCCTACCCGAACATCCCAAATATTCGCAAAATACCCTTTTTAGACTTAAATCACCCTGCTTCCCAGTGTTTCTATAAGGAGTGCCCCGTGCACCGCAAGTTTGATCTTCGTCGATACCTCACCGCTTTTTTCATCGGCATTTTTGCCGTGGTGGGTTCAGTTGTTTCTATCGATGCGCCGGCAAAAGCTGTTACTGGAGACTCATCCACTATCGACTATGCGCTTTCATTAAATGGAACATCTGACTATTTGGAAGCATCTGAAGGTACTGAATATAGAAATGTTGCCAGCTACACTGTCCAAGCTTGGATCAACCCAGATTCGGTGACTTGTTCGACAGCCAACTGCACCGTTGCTAGCCACGATGGTGACTGGTGGATTGGAATCAAAGACAGCAAGTTCCAGTATCTGGTTTATCAGAATGGAAACACCAACACTGGCTACGTTGACACGGGTGTTACCGCAGTTGCAAATACTTGGACTCATTTAGCTCTGGTCAGAAGTACGACATCCCTAACTTTTTTTGTAAACGGTATTTCGGTTAAGACATCCACGATTAACTCGGGGGTAGCTTCTTACACTGGGTACCCCATAAAAGTTGGAGCGCACTATGGCATGTACTTTGACGGACAAATTGACGAACTAAAGATATGGTCGGCAGCTCGTGATGCAGCATCGATTGCATCAGATATGCACACCTATCAGTCATCTGCATCGACAACCACAAACCTTCTGGCCTACTTCGACTTTAACGAAGGCGGTACCAACTCAACGGTGAATAACCGAGTTGGACGGGGTTCAAATTTAACCTTTGTAAATGCAAGCCCGGTGATTAATTATGTTGACGTTAAATCAACTTCAAAGGTTGCAGGCAAGACCGTTTTATCATTCCCACGTTCTTATTTAACGCCAGTCGGCGGTTGGACAGTGCCAACAGGAATCACGCGAGTTGAAGCTCTCGCTGTGGGTGGCGGTGGCGGTGGAGCTGAAAACGTGGGTGCTGGTGGATCTGGTGGTGGTTTTGCGCAAGGCATAAAAACTGTCTCACCGGCAGCGACTTTTACAGTCGTCGTTGGCCAGGGAGGTCGAGCCGGTGCGTACCCTGCAGATACCTCTACCGTAAGTTCCCTCCGAGATGGCGGCGATGGTCAATCGTCGCGATTAGGTTTTTCTACTGCACTCGTTGGAACCGGCGGAACAGGCGGCCAAACCTACTGGGGTAGCAATCAATGTGCTGGGTCAACTGCGAACAACGTTGATTCAATTGGGGTTGCTGGCACAGGTGGTGACACAAACCTCGCCGGCGGCAAAGGAAGTAAGGGCGCCCCGGGGTCTGGAACAGGTAGCGCAGGAGCAACTGGAAATTCAAGCTCCATCTCAGGTTCTTCTGTCACTTATGGTTCAGGTGGTAAGGGTGGAGACTGGACAAATTCGAATGCCGGAACAGCAGGGGCTGCTAACACCGGTAATGGTGGTGGCGGTGGTGGAATCACCTGCGGCGCTGGCGCAGCGGGTGGTTCAGGAATCGTGATTCTTGCTTATGCTTCAACCGATGACACTGCATTTGATTTTCCAAGCGGCGTCGACGCTCAGCTCCGAGCAACCAACAAGGAGATAGTCCCTTCGCAGGCATCGTTCACATTTGAAACATGGTTCTACGCTGATTCTTTGCGATCTGGTAACGCGTGGAATGACATTTTTAGACAACAGGCAACAAGCTCAAATTACAACGCATTTGGTTTGGGAGTTTATGGCGGTCAAATTCAGTTCATCCATTCGGTTCAGGATTCTGATCCAGGAACACTCAACACGGCAGGCTCATCGAATCCGCTTCTGAAGGTGGTTGCCGGAACCTGGTACCACGTGGCCATAACCAGCGCCTACTCAGTCTCTGGTTCTAACAGAACCTACGACTGGAAAGTCTATGTCAACGGAAAACTTGCTCTCACTCAGAGCCACACCACGTCTAGTCCCTCGACCCTTGGCAACGCACAGGCTTCGATAGGTAATCTCTACGACGGATCTGGAACAAGAGCTTGGGACGGAAGAATTGACCAAATCAAGGTTTGGAATGGAGCCCTAACCGAATCTGAAATTGTGCGTTCCATGCACACTTTTGGGGCCAGTTCTGTTGTTGATACGTCAAGTTCAACTTTGCGGGCTCACTTCGACTTCAATACTGCTGACACAACTAGTCTTTTCGATCAAACCGGCAATGGTTACGACTTCACGTTGAAATCTGGCGCAACCGCGCCAGGCGTTTATCAGGTTGTTCGCACCTCAACACCAGCAGGTAAAACTGTCTATCAATTTGAGCGAAGCTACCTAAATGCATGGGGTGGATGGGTTCCAACTATTGGAACATCAACTGCCACAGCTCTCGTCGCTGGTGGCGGAGGCGGTGGTGGATCACGTCACGCAGGTGGTGGCGGTGCGGGTGAGATAGGCGCTTACACGGGTCTAAGTATTACAACTGGTTCGGTTCTGAGAGTAAAGGTCGGCTCCGGAGGTGCTGGATTCGACTCCACGGTGAACAACACAAACTCAAGCGGAACTAGCGGCCAAAGCTCCATCTTTGGTTCCGACGAATTCCTAGGCGGAGGCGGTGGCCAGGGTGGAACAGGCTCTTCCTCCAATGGTGGTTCCGGTGGAGGAACGGCAGGAGTTAATGTCGCTGCCGGATCGGCTGTCAATGGAACTGGAACGAGTTCCAATCCGCCACTGATCAGATACGCTTCGGCTGGAGCATCGGGCAACACAAGCGGTTCTGCATGGTTTGGGGGCGGCGGCGGTGGAGCAACCGGTGCGGGTGTTGCCGCATCGACTTCTGCGGCTGGCGCCGGCGGACAAGGGTTTTCTTCTAGCATCACCGGCACAGCAAAATGTTTCGCTGCAGGTGGCGGTGGTGGGGCCACAAACGTAAACGTTGGAGCCGCAGGTTCTTGCGTTAATGGTGCTTCATCTACAGCTACTGCCGGAACTTTCAACACTGCTGCGGCGAATGCTGCTGCAAATTCTGGTTCTGGTGGCGGGGCAGGTGGTCTTAGCGGTTCCGATGATCAGCCCTCGGGTGCCGGCGGTTCTGGTGTCGTAATTGTTTCAATAAAGACCTCCTACGACGTCACGTTCGATGCCAATGGTGGTTCGGGTTCGATATCCACCCAGTACATAAATATTGGTTCCTCTGCCAACTTAACTTCCCGTGGTACGGCTATCACTCGAAATGGCTACACCTTCGGCGGTTGGGCGACTTCCAATAATGGATCCGTTGTTTACGCAGATGGCGCTTCCATTACACCGAGTGGCGACGTCACCCTTTATGCCGTATGGACATCCGACTTACCATCGGTAAACGTTAACTTCGACGAATTGAATTTTGATTTTGCAAACGTAGTTCATGTGGTTGGTACAAACGGAAAGTCACTGAACAACAAAGTTTTGTTCCTGAATGTAACTACTAAAGGTGGCGTGCAAGTTGACGCGCTAGTGACGACCCAAACTCTTTCAAACGCAACAATTGCGAACTATGAATCGGGTACTGGTGCCGGTGGGGCAAACAGCTATTTCCAGGCTGACGTCGACATCGCTGCCATTAACGGCTACGCGGAATTTAAGTTCGATTTTTACCAACACGG
>JACCDN011104831.1_pt1 | contig 11925 bp, 11 predicted proteins | sample 7441691 | NCBI WGS metagenome assembly JACCDN01 (sample SAMN15323439, study PRJNA562643) | freshwater metagenome | isolation source: river surface water | place: USA:Blue River Watershed | collected 2017-08-16
ACTGGAGAAATGATCCTTGTTGTTTTCCTGGGTTAAATACTGGCGGCACCTGCGGGGTGCCGCCATCGTTTCCGCCACTGCAGGCAAGCCGCATCATGGCGCCGATGGCTTTCGCAACAATTATCCGCACGCCATGCCCGGTGGCCGCGATTTCTTCCGCTGGCGCTGGGATGCCTGGCGCAACAAGCACCCCCGGCGCCCGCCGCAGGGCTACAAGCTGCCACGCGCGCAGCCACGGGTGGCATTTCTGCAGCAGAATCGCAGCGCCACCAGCGTCACCTGGATCGGCCATTCAAGCATTTTGCTGCAACTGGGCGGGCTGAATATCCTGACCGACCCGGTGTTGGGGCCGCGCGCCTCGCCACTGGCCTTTGCCGGACCACGGCGTTTTTCTGCGCCCGGCCTGCTGCTGGACCAGTTGCCGCATATCGACCTGGTGTTGCTGTCGCACAACCACTACGACCATCTGGACGAATCGACAGTGCGCCGCCTCAATCGTCAGGCCGGCGGCCCCCCGCATTTTCTGGTACCGCTGGGGCTGCGCAATTGGTTTGTGCAGCGCAATATGCACAAGGTGACGGAAATGGACTGGTGGGAGAGCCTGTCGATCGACGCGCTGAAGATTCACTTTGTGCCGGCGCAGCACTGGAGCAGCCGCACCCTGACCGACCGCAACCAGAGCCTGTGGGGTGGCTTTGTGGTGGATGGCCCGGCATTCCGCTTCTATTTTGCCGGCGATAGTGGTTATTCAAAGGATTTTGCCGACATTGGCGAGCGTTTCCCCGGTATTGATCTGGCCGCCTTGCCGATTGGCGCCTACGAGCCGCGCTGGTTCATGCGTAATCAGCACGTCAACCCTGCCGAGGCGGTGCAGGCGCTGATCGATCTGGGGGCAGATTCGGCCTTCGCCATCCACTGGGGCTGCTTCGAACTGACCGACGAACCGCTTGACCAGCCACCGCGCGATCTGGCGCTGGCGCTGAATGAAGCGGAGATCGACGCCGAGCGGTTTTTTGTGATGCGTATTGGCGAAACCCGCATTTATTAGCGGTTTTGATTACCTGTTGACCACTTACTAACTGGTAAGTATATTGGCTGCATAAGGCAGCACCTCGGCTGCCATGCGCTGAATTTCATCAAAAAGTCTTGGAGGACATATGTCGCAATACCCGCACCTGCTGGCCCCGCTGGATCTTGGTTTTACCACGCTGCGCAACCGCACCCTGATGGGCTCGATGCACACCGGCCTGGAGGAGGCACCGAATGGCTATCACCGCATGGCCGAGTTCTACGCAGAACGCGCACGGGGCGGCGTGGGCCTGATCGTCACCGGCGGCATTGCACCCAACAGCCAGGGCCTGACCATGGCGGGGGGCTCCAAACTGAGCACACCGGAAGAAGCGGCACATCACCGCGTGGTGACCGACGCCGTACACAAGGAAGGCGGCAAGATCGCGCTGCAGATCCTGCACACCGGCCGCTACGCCTACACCATGGATCTGGTTGCGCCTTCGCCGCTGCAGGCGCCGATCAACCCGTTTCCGCCGAAAGAGCTGAGTGATGCCGATATCGAGCAGACCATCAATGACTACGCCAACTGCGCCGCACTGGCGCAAAGCGCCGGTTACGATGGCGTGGAAATCATGGGCTCGGAAGGCTACCTGATCAACCAGTTCATCGCCGCCAAAACCAACAAGCGTACTGACCGCTGGGGCGGCAGCTACGAAAACCGTATCCAGTTCCCGATTGAAATCGTGCGCCGCACCCGCGAAAAAGTCGGCCCCAACTTCATCATTATCTATCGCCTGTCGATGCTCGATCTGGTCGACAACGGCTCCAACTACGAAGAAATCGTGCAGCTGGCAAAAGCCATCGAACAAGCCGGTGCCACCATCATCAACACCGGCATCGGCTGGCACGAAGCGCGCATCCCGACCATTGCCACCTCGGTGCCGCGTGCTGCGTTTACCTGGGTTACCCGCAAGCTGAAAGGTGTGGTCAACATTCCGCTGATCACCACCAACCGCATCAACACCCCGGAAGTGGCCGAGCAAGTGCTGGCCAGCGGCGATGCCGACATGGTATCGATGGCGCGCCCGTTCCTTGCCGACTCGTTCTTCGTCAACAAGGCCGCAGCCGGCAAGGCAGACGAAATCAACACCTGTATCGGTTGTAACCAGGCCTGTCTGGACCACATCTTCCAGATGAAAATGACCTCCTGCCTGGTCAACCCGCGTGCCTGCCACGAAACCGAACTCAACTACGTCAACACCGGCGCACCGAAGAAACTGGCTGTCGTCGGCGCCGGCCCGGCCGGCATGTCGTTTGCCACCGTGGCCGCCGGCCGTGGTCACGATGTCACCCTGTTCGACGCAAGTAGCGAAATCGGCGGCCAGTTCAACATTGCCAAACAAGTGCCGGGCAAGGAAGAGTTCTACGAAACCATCCGCTACTTCGGCAAACAGATCGAACTGACCGGCGTCAAACTGCAACTGAACAAACGTGTGGCCGTGCAAGACCTGATCGACGGTGGCTTTGACGAAGTGATCCTCGCCACCGGCATCGCCCCGCGCAAGCTGGATCTGCAGGGCATCGATCACCCGAAAGTGCTGAACTACCTCGACGTGCTGCGCGACAAAAAGCCGGTCGGCAAAACCGTGGCCGTGATCGGCGCCGGCGGCATCGGCTTCGACACCTCGGAATACCTCACCCATCAAGGCACCAGCCCGAGCCTCGACGTTAACCTGTTCCTCAAGGAATGGGGTATCGACAGCAGCCTGCACAACCGGGGCGGCCTGGCGGCAGAAGGCCCGCACAATCCGGAAACCCCGCGCAAAGTGTTCCTGCTGCAGCGCAAAACCAGCAAGGTGGGTGACGGCCTGGGCAAAACCACCGGCTGGATTCACCGCACCAGCCTGAAAAACCGCAATGTCGACATGATCGCCGGCGCCAGCTACGAAAAAATCGACGACGAAGGCCTGCACGTTACCATCGGCGGCAAGGCCCAGGTGTTGCCGGTAGACAACGTGGTGATCTGCGCCGGCCAGGAGCCACTGCGCGAACTGCAGGCCGGCCTGGAAGCCGCAGGCAAAAAAGTGCACCTGATCGGTGGCGCCGACGTCGCCGCCGAGCTGGATGCCAAGCGTGCCATCAACCAGGGCTCGCGTCTGGCGGCCGCCATCTGATCCGCCAAGTCATTGGCCAAATAAAAAGGGAGCTGCGGCTCCCTTTTTTATCGCCCCTGCAGCCCGCTCTGGTATTGCCCCGCAGCCCGGCCTGCAGGCCAATACCAGAGCGGGCTGCAGGCTGATGGTGTGAATTGCGGCATAATTCACTCGCTGCGCACCGCTTATCTTTCAGCGGTGGCAAAGCCACTGCACAAGGAAAGGTGATATCCGCATGTTTTTGAAGCTTCGACCCTCCACCCCGGCCCGCTGGCTGCGTGGCCTGATGCTGCTGGCGGCACTGGCGCCGCTGGGGGGCTGCCAGTCGGCACCGCCGTCGCCGTATATCTGGAAAGAGTTCGTCAGCACTCGGGGCCATGCCAACCCGATTCCCAAGCAGTGGCTGGCAACGCCGGAGGGACGGTTTGCGCATGAGCTGGTGATTCCTAACCCGGTGCCGGCGGATTCCGGCTACCGCAAGGGTATGAGCGCCGAGGAGTATTACCGGCTGCTGTGCGAGAAAGAGGCGGGAGATTTTATTTTCCGGAAAGTGGAGAACGTTGAAGGGCTGTATTTTGCCCGGCCGCCGAAAAGACCGACTGATCAGGATTTGATGGATCGGTGGAAGCTGGAGCATCCATTTGTGGAAAGCACCTTTCAGCTCCGCCCTGATTCCCCTTCTGCCAGAGCCGGGCTATTTGTTGGTGTCCCGCCCGGAAAATATAGGTTTTACGAAGAACCCAACCTCGACCCGAAGGCTAGCCAGCCGTATTGGCGGTTAAGCGGCCACAAGTGGTTCACGCGCGACAAGGATTTCAACGTTATCCCCGGAACCCCTTGGAAGCAAGAGGAAGTCAGTCAGCTCAAAAGCAAATACGGCCTGACCTGGCGCGGCATTCACCGGCCGCATGATCGCGAAAACGGTATCGCCGGCGGCGAGATCATTGCTTACGACATTCAAACCAACGAGGTGCTGGCCGTTTTCCGCAATTACGCCTATACCGGCCGCATGAAAAACACGCCAGATGGTGCATGGTGGCTGAGTGCGGGCGGCTGCCGCCACTTGGATCAGATGGATCAAACGGACGCCGGCCTGCGTAGCCGTCCGCCCCAAGTACTGAAATCGATTGAACTAAATAATTCCGGGAATTTGCCATGACATACGTACCACAGAATACCAACGCCGGCTCGCTGTATAACTTTTTGCTGCAACAAATGGCTGCGGAAAGTTACTTTGAAAAACCGATGAGTGTTTATGACAATAACCCGCAAGAAGTTATTGATGCCTTAACAATGGGCACAAATCGGAAGGGCTATACATCGGCAGATATGCCTTTCAACGGCGGCTATCCCGGCCTGACGCGCATGACCGAGTCACAGGCGAAAGAGTTTGTCAAAAAATTCAAGATCATCCATCAATGGTCGGACAACCCCTGTCCTGATGGCAGCCGGCCGACCCAGCCCGGTGACGCCGGTTATCTGGCGCTCAACGGCCAGCAAAACCTGCTGGATGGCTTGCGGCGGATGTTTGCTGCAAGCCGCTCTGGAGCGGGCCTGCAGCCTGGCCTGCGGGCCAATCCCAGAGCGGCGTGCAGCCATGCCCGCCGCCGTACCTCGGCCTAACCCCGGAGACCCGTCATGGCACTGCAATACAGCAAACGACTGGCGCAATGCGCCATAGGCTGGGGCCTGCTGCTGGCACCGCTGGCGGGCTGCCAGTCGGCACCGCCGTCGCCGTATATCTGGAAAGAATTCGTCACCGCCCGTGGCCATGCCAACCCGATTCCCAAGCAATGGGTGGCCACGCCGGAGGGGAAGTTTGCGCATGAGCTGGTGATTCCCAACCCGGTGGCGGCAGATTCGGGCTACAAGCCGGGGATGAGTGCCGGGGAGTATTACCGGCATCTGTGCGACACCGAGGCGGGGGATTTCATCTTCAAAAAGGTGGACAACGTCGAAGGGCTATATTTTGCCCGGCCACCGAAATCGCCGAGCGATCAGGATTTGATGGATCGCTGGAAGCTGGAACATCCGCGCCTCGAGAGCAAGTTTCAGCTTAGGAAGCCTACACCGGAAAATCGGGCGGTCATCTTTGTCAACCCGCCTTGGTATCTCTACCGCTTCTACGAAGAACCCAATCAGGACTCCAAGTCAGTCCAGCCGTATTTGCGCTTTAGTTAGTACAAGCAAGGAACCGATTTCAAAGATGAAAATGGTAAATGGGATCGAGTGCCTGATACGCCATGGAAGCTAGAACCGGTCAGTCAGCTCAAAGCCCGCTACGGCCTGACCTGGCGTGGCATCCACCGGCCGCATGACCGCGAAAACGGCATCGCCGGTGGCGAGATCATTGCTTACGACCTCCAGACCAACGCAGTGCTGGCGGTATTTCGCAACTACGCCTTTACCGGTCGGATGAAAAACACACCGGATGGCGCATGGTGGTTGACTGCGAGTGGCTGCCAACGGCTGTGGCAAACAACCGATCAGGCGTATGGAGGGCTGGTAAGCCGCCCACCGCAAGTATTACGCCCAATTCCGCAATAATTTTGAGAATACATTCACATGGCCAATAACACCCCCAATTCCTTGTATGACTTCGTGCTGCAGCAAATGGCGGTAGCACCCAGCGGTTTGTCGTCGGCTATGGGGCTTTGACACCAAAACAAGGCGTTTTTCCGGTTCGGACGTTATTCCGGCGACAAGCGCTGTGCCGCCGCAACATATACAACGGCCTGCAAGCCGCATCTGTATTGCCTTGCAGCCCGGCCTGCAGGCCAATCCCTGAGCGACTTACAGGCAGGTGCCTATCAACGCCCCAGCAAATCGCGGGCGATGATTTCCTTCATGATCTCCGAGGTGCCGGCGTAGATGCGTTGCACGCGGGCATCGACGTAGGCGCGGGCGATCGGGTATTCGAGCATGTAGCCGTAGCCGCCGAAGAGTTGCAGGCATTCGTCGACTACCTTGCCCTGCATTTCGGTGCTGGCGAGTTTCAGCATCGCGGCGGTGGCCACGTCCAGCTTGCCCTCTTCATAACGGGTGATGCACTGCTGCAGGAAGGCCTTGTTCATTTCGATCTGCGTTTTCGCCTCGGCCAGCTTGAAGCGGGTGTTCTGCAGCGCGGAGATTGGCTTGCCGAATGCCTGGCGCTCTTTCACATAGTCGCAGGTCCATAACAGTGCGCCTTCGGCAGCGGCGATGGCGGCGGTGGCGACACCGAGCCGTTCGCGCGGCAACTGCTGCATCATGTAGACAAAGCCCTGGTTCAATTCGCCCAGCAATGCATCGGCACCAAGCTGCAGATCGTTGAAGAACAGCTCGGAGGTGTCGCCCGAATGCAGGCCGATTTTTTCCAGATTGCGGCCACGCTCGAAGCCGGGCAGGGTGGTGTCGACCAGGAACAGGCTGATGCCCTTGCCGCCCTGTTTCGGATCGCTCTTGGCGGCAACGATCACCAGATCGGCGTGCTGGCCGTTGGTGATGAAGGTTTTTGAGCCGTTGAGCAGCCAGCCGGCGTCGTTGCGCACGGCGCTGGTACGCATGCCTTGCAGGTCGCTACCGGCGCCGGGTTCGGTCATCGCAATCGCGCCGACTGCCGCGCCGTTGGCCATTTTCGGCAGCCATTGCTGCTTTTGCGCGGCACTGCCGTAGTGCAGCAGGTAGTGGGCGACGATGTCGGAATGCACCACCATATTGGTCGCCAGCGCCGCCATGCCGAGCTGGCCGACTTCTTCGATCACCGCTTGCGAATAAGCCAGCGGCACGCCGCTGCCGCCTAGCTCTGGCGGCAGATCGACGCACAACAGGCCGTTGTCGCCGAGCAGGTTCCACAGGCTGCGCGGGGTGATGCCGGCATGTTCCCAGCTGTCGTAATGCGGCAGCACTTCGTTGCGCAGCAGGCGCTGGGCGCTGTCGCGGAATAGTTGCAGTTCGTGATTGTCCATGTTGTCTCTCTCGTTTGATTATTTGGGGGGCAGGCGCACGGCGCTGTCGAGGCGTACTACTTCGCCATTCATGATGGGATTTTCGACCATGTGTTTGACCAGCGCGCCGTATTCTTCCGGTTTGCCCAGCCGCGACGGAAACGGCAGCGTGGCCGCCAGTGCATCCTGCACTTCCTGCGGGAAGGCCTGCATCATCGGTGTCAGGAACAGCCCCGGCGCAATCGCCAGCACGCGGATGCCGAAACGCGCCAGTTCGCGCGCTGCTGGCAGCGTCATCGCCACCACGCCGCCCTTGGATGCGGAATAAGCCGCCTGGCCGATCTGGCCTTCGTAAGCGGCAATCGATGCGGTGGAGATGATCACGCCACGTTCGCCATCGGCATTCGGCTCGCGCTGCTGCATCTGTGCCGCAGCCAGTCGCATAATGTTGAAGCTGCCGACCAGATTGACGTTGATGGTTTTGGCAAACACCTCCAGCGCCATCGGCCCATCCTTGCCGAGAATACGGTTGGCGCTGGCAATGCCGGCGCAGTTGACCGCCACGGCGCACGGGCCGAGTTGCGCCATCACCGCAGCCATGGCCGTTTCGGCGCTGCTGGCGCTGCTCACGTCGCATTCCACGGCAATGCCGCCCAGCTCGGCTGCCAGCGCGCGCGCTTTGTCCATTTGCAGATCCAGCAGCGCGACTTTGGCGCCGGCTGCTGCCAGCACCCGTGCTGCGCCGGCACCCAGGCCGGATGCGCCGCCGGTGATCACGGCGGGCAGGTTGGTGAGTTGCATCTTGTCTCCTGTCGATTGGCTGAATTTTTCGCGGGCCAGTTTGGCAAAGCGTGCTGTAAATGGCAATGACGTAAACGTAAACGGGATATTGCAAAAACAATCAGCAAGCGTGTTGCTGCTTGCCAGTGGCCCGCGCAGGCGGGATCATCGGCTTTTACCCAGCCAAGTGCCGCCCATGCTGCAAATCACCCGCAATCTGGCGATTGCCGACGACGAAATCGAATGGACCGCGATCCGTGCGCAGGGTGCGGGCGGGCAGAACGTCAACAAAGTGTCGTCGGCCGTGCACCTGCGTTTTGACATCCGCGCCTCGTCGCTACCGGATTTGTACAAAGAGCGGCTGCTGGCGCTGAGCGATAACCGTATCAGCAATGATGGGGTGGTGGTGATCAAGGCGCAGCAATATCGCAGCCAGGAGCAGAATCACGCCGATGCGCTGCTGCGGCTGGTGGCGCTGATTGCCAGCGTCACCGTGACGCCCAAGCCCAGGCGCCCGACCAAACCCACGCGCAGCGCGCAGAAGAAACGTCTGGAAGGCAAAGCCCTGCGCGGCACGGTCAAGGCCAATCGCGGCAAAGTGCTGCTTTGATTGTGATTGGCTATCGGGCCAATTTTTATAATTGATTATATTTATCGAATGAGAATAACTATCATTTGCTCATACCCGAAACCAAAGGAGGCAAATCATGGTTACCCTCGTCAAAGGCTCCACCGCACTCTGCTTGCATCTTGGCGTGGCGTTCAGCGTCACTTACGCAATGACCGGCAGCGTTGCCGCCGGCAGTATTGCTGCCTTGCTTGAGGCCAGCGTCAATGTAGTCGCGACGCATTATCACGAAAAAGTCTGGGCGCGTATCCAGCGGCGCCGGCCACAGATGGAGATGGCCACATGACATCGCTGCAAGCCGCTCTGGTATTGGGCTGCAGGCAAGGCTGCGAGCCAATCCCAGAGCGGCTTGCAGGCCAGCGGGATTACCCCGGCAGGCGCGTATCCTGCAGCACCGCCTTGGTGGCCTCGATACGGGCGATCCAGTCCGGGCCGCGGCGTAGTGCCAGCGCTACGGTCAACACGTCGATCAGCGCCAAGTGCGCCAGCCGCGACACCATGGGTGAATAAACATCGGGGTTTTCCGGCATGTTGGCGGGCAGCAGCAGATCGGCCTGTTGCGCCAGCGGCGTGCCGTTGCGGCTGATGGCAATGATCCGGGCGCCGGCATCGCGGGCGATCTTTATCGCCTCCAGCAATGCGCGGGTGCGGCCGGAGTTGGAGATGGCGACCACCACTGCGCCCGGCGGCAGCAGCACGGCCGACATGCGCTGCATTTGCGAGTCTGCAAAACACGCCGTGGGTGTGCCAAGGCGGAAGAATTTCAGCTGTGCATCCGACGCCGTGACGCCGGAGTTGCCCAGCCCGTAAAACTCGATGCGGCTGGCGTGTTCCAGCCAGTCCACTGCCTGCTGCAATACTTCCGGCTTCAATTCATCGCGGCAGCGCGCCAGGCTCTGGATTGCGTGGTCGAACACTTTGGGGATGATTTCTGCCGGGCCGTCTTGCGGCGTGACGTTGCCGTGCACAAACGGCACGCCATTGGCCAGCGTGGCCGCCAGCTTCAGCTTGAATTCCGGCAGCCCGTCGCAATCCAGCCGGCGGCAGAAGCGGATCACCGTTGGCTGGCTCACCTGCGCCTGCTCCGCCAGCTGTGCCACCGGCAAGTTGATCCACTGCTGCGGCTGCGCCAGCAACAGCTCGGCCACTTTGCGCTCGGCCGGGCTCAGGTCGGGGAGCAGGGTACGGATTTTGTTGAGCATGAGTGTTCCATCTGTAGGGTGGGCAACTTGTTGCCCACGCTGCTGCCCGGTGGGCTGCAAGCAGCCCACCCTACCAAAGCTACGGCGCCCAATACACCGCCAGCGGCGGCATGTCGGCTTGCCATAACAGCCGCACCGGCATTTGTTCCACCGGGCCATCCTGCAAGGCCTGCTGCAACACGGCCTGTTTACTGGCGCCGCTGATCAACAGGATGTTTTGCCGCGACTGGCGCAAGGCGTTTGCCGAAAGGCTGATGCGGCCATACGGAGCAGTTTGCGGATACATTGCCACCAACGGTTCGCTGGTGCTGAACGCGTGTTGCAGCTGAGGTGCGCACGGGAATAACGATGCAGTATGGCCATCATCGCCCATGCCGAGCAGGATCAGGTCGAACGGCTGCGGCAGCGCGTTGAAGCGCTCGGTGGCTTGCGCCAGACCTTTTTCCGGCGTTGGCGCAGCATTCACCAGTGGCACAAATCGCGCCGCCGCCGCACCTTGCAGTAGATGCTGGCGTAGCAAGCGGGTGTTGCTGTCGGCGTGGTCGGGCGGCAGCCAGCGGTCGTCGGCCAGGGTGATGATCACTTTGCTCCAGTCCAGCGTTTGCTGGCTGAGCCAGTCGAACAAAGCCGCCGGGGTTTTGCCGCCGGAGACGGCGAGCAGGGCGTGGCCGCGTTGCTCGATGGCGTTTTGCAGGTGTTCGACGACAACGGCTCCCAGCGCGGCAACCATGGCGTTCTGGTCGGCAAAATGATGTTGCTCGGGCGTTTGCGCCGCGCCCCCTCTCCCCAACCCCTCCCCCGCGAGGGGGGAGGGGCTTATATGTGCTTCGTTCGCCATCGCAGTCGCGTTTTGCTCCCCTCGCCCCTCGCGGGAGAGGGGGCGGGGGAGAGGGGGCGAAGCCGTCAATTCATCCCCCATCACGCTTCCTCATGCCACTGCAAGCCATCACGCGACAACAAGGCGCTCGACGATGCCGGTCCCCAGCTGCCGGCGGTGTAGTGTTTCGGTCGGTCGTGGCTGACGGCCCAGGTCGACAGGATCGGCTCGACCCAGCGCCACGCCGCTTCCTGTTCGTCGCGCCGTACAAACAGTGTCAGCTTGCCACGTACCGCGTCCATCAACAGTCGTTCGTAGGCTTCCAGCCGGCGCGTCTTGAAGATTTCCTCGAAATCCAGATTCAGGCTCACCTGATTCAGCGACATCGCATCGCCCGGCGTTTTGGCGAGGAAATACAGCTTCATGCTTTCGTCCGGCTGCATGCGGATCACCAGCTTGTTCGGATGGCGCGCGTGGGCGGGAATGTCGAAAATCGAGTGCGGCACTTCACGGAAGTTGATGACAATTTCCGCCAGCTTTTCCGGCATGCGTTTGCCGGTGCGCAAAAAGAAGGGCACGCCAGCCCAGCGCCAGTTGTCGATTTCGGCTTTTACCGCAACAAAGGTTTCGGTACGGCTGCTGTCGGCGATGCCCGGTTCTTCCTGGTACGCCGGCACCGGCTGGCCGTCGATGGCGCCGGCGCGATACTGGCCGCGCACGGTTTTGGTGGCCACGTCGTGGTCGGTAAACGGCCGCAGCGCACGCAGCACTTTCAGCTTTTCATCGCGCACCGCATCCGGGTCGATACTCGACGGCGGTTCCATGGCGACAATACACAGCAGTTGCAGCAGGTGGTTCTGCAACATGTCGCGCAGCGCGCCGATCTTGTCGTAAAACGCACCACGGCCTTCCACGCCCAGTTGTTCCGCCACGGTGATCTGCACATCGCGCACCCATTCGCGGCGCCACAATGGCTCGAACAGCGCGTTGCCGAAACGCAGCGCCAGCAGGTTCTGCACCGGCTCTTTGCCGAGATAATGATCGATGCGGAAAATCTGCTGCTCGCTGAAATATTCGCCAATCGCGTCGTTGATTTCGCGCGATGATTGCAGATCGTGGCCGAGCGGCTTTTCCGGCACGATGCGCGCTTGCGGTGTAATCAGTTGGGCATCGGCCAGGTGCGCGCAGATCGGCGTGAACAGGGTGGGCGAGGTCGACAGGTAAAACACCCGCACCTTGTCCGGCGCCTCGTCCAGCAAGGTTTGCAGCGGATTGAAGCTGGCGCGGTTGTTGGCATCCAGTTGCAGATAATGGACTCGGCGGCTGAATGCCTGCCAGGTCGGGTAGTCGTAGGCGGCGCCGAGAAATTCGCTGCACTGTTTTTCTGCCAGCGCCTGAAAATCGGCAC
>JACCDN010474483.1_pt1 | contig 11924 bp, 16 predicted proteins | sample 7441691 | NCBI WGS metagenome assembly JACCDN01 (sample SAMN15323439, study PRJNA562643) | freshwater metagenome | isolation source: river surface water | place: USA:Blue River Watershed | collected 2017-08-16
ATCCATAATATTGATTCCATTAGTGGCAATATCAAAATAAACCTCCTTTGTCATTTGAACACGTGGAATTAAAGATCTCTGGAGCCCTTAAGGGAAATTTTAAATATTAAACGTAAAATTCTTTTAAATATATTGTTATTTGCACAAAATAATACCGCCATTAGGTTCTTTAAAATTTTTAACATTTGTCGTAATAAGAGCGTGGTCATCCAAATCTTTAGGACAGAATGTATATAACTTATCTGTCGAAGAGTTTATATCGTCGCAAGACGGCATTGTGCCACGATCAGCATATAAGGGAAATAGGTATTTGGAAAGGGTATGAAATAGTTTAACATCCCTCCATAGTTGTTCATAAAAGAATTGTTTAACAAGCTCGTATTCTTCATCTGATACTTTATATTTTAAATAATTCAAAAAAATGTCCCGGGCACTCTTAATCTTTGGTGTTGAATCTTTATAAAAACTTGATGAAAAATCCAAACTAAAAAAGTAATCCATTTCTTTTTTTAGAAAAATAATATAAAATTATAAGGTATCTTCTCTTTTTTCCCTCTTCTCGTATCTCGTATTTATAATAGAAAATTTAAAAACATAATTTTACGAGTATATAAAGAAAGATCTTATTGTTGATAAATATAATTGAAAAATATTTTTTTCTGATTAAATTATATAAAATTAATTGAATTATACCCATTCTTTTTAAAACAAGAAAAGAATGTCAGGCAATGTTCAAATGGCCGAAACACTAACAAAAACAGAGGCCGTATCACCTTCGTCATTATCTGATGATGAAGCCTCTTACTCGGAACAAAAACCTTTGACAGACCAATTTACGGCCAGCGATCAAGACTTGAGTTGTGTCAATCCAAAGTTAGAGGAAATTCTACAATTGAGTAATCCAGTCGGTGAATTGATCGAGCTTGCACAGCGTAATTCGAAGCACCCGCCTGTTTTCGAGATCGATGAAGGACAAGGTCCGCCTCACAATAAACTGTTCACATGCGTGGCGAAATTTGATGCTTTCGATGATATCGGTAAGATAGATTTGTGTTATATAATATAAAAGAAAAGTATAAAAAAGTGAATATGACTTAAAAATTAACCATTCATATTAATGACTTTGACTAATTTAAGAGGGTTTTGGAAAGTCAAAAAAAGCCGCTAAACGTCAAGCTGCCTTGAAGCTATTGGTCAAGCTTCAAACAACTAAAAGCTTTGATATAGCTACCACCATCGTAAAAAATGATAATGTTGCTACAGTTGATGATAATCCTTGGCCCCAGAACGATGGCGCGCAACAAATCAATGATTTAAAAAGCCGTGTACAAGCTCTCGAAATTCTTTACTCGAACCTTCAAAGAGATAACGAAATAGTGAAGCAAGCATTAAAAAATGTTGAAAAATACATTGACAAAACTTGCGAAAACAGCTAAAAAGGGTCTATTATTTAATTTTGGGTCTATTATTTAATTTTGGGTCTATTATTTAATTTTGGGTCTATTAAAATGATTTGATTTAAAAACACAAAAACCAATTACAAAAAATTTTCTATTGATTATTTATTTAATAAAGAAAAAATAAAAATATTATAAAGCACAACTTCATTTAGCTTTATATTTAATTAAAAATTCGTCAATAATTTTCAATACTTCTAAAGCACTATTATATTGTTTATTGCGTAAACTTTCGAAAAGGTTTACAACATCGGTACTAAAATCAATATTTAATTTTCCAATCAAATTGCCAACTTGCCATAAATCTTCTTTTACTGTATAAACATGTCCTTTTTTCAAATAGTCCGGATAATGATCATATAACTCGTTAATAATGGAATTTAATTTAATAACATTATCAAAATCAATCAATTGATAATTATAATAATGAAACATAATATTTGGCCATCTAATGTCTGTATGAGCATAATCATTTGTATGAAGTATAACCAAGCCTTTTAAAATATTTTTTAAGGCTTTTAATAGCTCACTTTGATTTAAAGGCAAAACATTTTCTGCCCTTTTCATTATTATTTTTAAAGTTTTGCCTTGATGGTTTGAATTTCCACAAAAATTGCTTGAAATCAGGCTGGCACTTGTTACTTTAATAAAGCCATGATATTCGTGGTCTTTTACAAATTTCCAAGCGCTTACACAATTTTCAAAATTTGGATGTGTGTTGGGGACTTTTTTGTAATTGTTTCTATTGAATTAAAATCAATAGTGACACCATAATTTCGTTTAACTAATCCTCGCTTTACAAGTGGCCTTAATAAAATTTTACAAGATATTTCATATTTTAGTAAACAACATATATTAAATATGCTTGTGACAACATGCAAACGATGAATGGGCAAAGTCAAATTATATTTTGGGGATAAGTCCATTAATTCTTTATTCTTATTCATTATAAACAATTGAAACCAAGGTCCCGCAGCAGCATAACATAATAAAATGTCCGTATAAAATTCGCAATCTTTGGTTTTTAAATCATTTTTGGCTTCTTCGAACAGCGTATCAACTGGCTTTTCTTCTCCTTTGAATATCAAATAACCATTACTAAATAACAAAAAATCTGGTCTTGTGCAAGTCGCCGGTTGCTCATTTGTTTTAGTTGTATTATTTTCTAACGACTTTGACATACGTGTTGTGGTTTCATCTTGGGTGTTCCGATTTATTATATATTTAATTTCATAAAAGTCTAAATATTCTTGTATTGGATTTCTAATTAGCAAATCCCAATAAAAAACTTGCGAGTATTCCGAATTTTCAAAGATAAAATTTTTAGTTAGGACATCTTTATACGATGATATCTTGTGATATTCATTTGGATTTTCAATTTCCACAAACTCAGCATAGTCACTTTTATATAAATAAAATGGCACCGGAATCTTTCTTAATGGTTTTGTGTCTACTACACTTTTGATTGCCGAATAATTTGTTATAACAAAGTCAAGTTGCCTTTTATTAAAACTAGCATACAAAGACTCGGTAATATCCATTTTCTTGACGTTAAACTTCACATCCAATTCATTTTTAATGTCACTTTTAGTGGAATGACGACGGTTTTTAATTTTGGGCATTTTATTGCTATCTAAATAAAATATGGCGAAAATTTAAAATATGGCGAAAATTTTTCTTTATTCTTTAAACATTAATGTTTTGAAACTATGTTTTTTTGTTTATATATGTGCTTAAAATTTTTCTAAAAATCACACAAACCACTTTTATTTTGCATTCATCTCGCAAACTTATTTTTTTCTATTAGTAAAAAGAAAATGAAGATAAATTTTGAAAATATAAATGGCGAAAAATGGCAATACGAAGTTCAACATATTTATCGTTTGAGAGCCAATAGCCCGTATTTTGATAAACTATTCGAATATCAAAATAATAAAAATCAAACCGAGATAATAAATTGCATATGCAATTTTGAACAGGCCATTGTAAATCGATGCCTCGATGTCTTGCAACTAAATTTTATGGATGAAATATGCACAGGACGTGTTTTTTTCGAGGCTCTCAACGTCGAGCTTATCCCGTGCTTTGACTTTTTTTGTGTTTCAAAAAGGTTTATTGACGAAATTTTGGCCATAAATTATCCTTGTTCTTTTTTGTGTATTAAAAACCGGAATAGCCCGAACGATTATCATAGATATTCTTGTGTTCATGTTCAATGTAATCAATGTGGTCGTAAGATGTTTTTAACACAACAAGAATTCAAAGATAACGACAAAATTTTTAGCCCTATTCCAAAGCCTATATGCCTTACTAGAAGGGCGCATGATCATGAAATTCACTTGTGTGCGCATGGTAATCATCATATGACTGTAGGATGCAAATCATGCAAGCAAACCTTTGAAATTGAAAAAACATTTTTTGATGATACTATTCATATAATTTGTTCATTTTTTAAATAAAATAATATATAATTTAATATATATTTTATCTTAATTATATAATCTAATATATTATAAACTAATATATTTTATCTCTATTTTTTTTAAATTTAAAAATGTCCAACTTTAACAATATGCTAAGTTTTTATTATAAAAAAAAGCCCAGAGGGAGAAGCGCAGATAGAAAAGCAATCGAAAGGCAAGATGAACTTTTTTATTCTGAGATCCAAAAACCGAATACTTTAATTGCACCAATTAAATATATCGCATTCTTACCAAAAATTAATTTACTAGTAATTGGCGAGACACATACATGCCCGTCGTCTCCAGGTTATTCACTTTTGAATAAAAATTTTGTCAATTTTTTGGTTAGAAATGAATACAAAATTTTTTTTGAGGGTGACGATTTCGATGAAACTAAAAAATATGAAGCTAATGCCCTAGAAAATCATTCATTAAGTATATTCATTAAAAAAAATATAGGTTACGAGAATTTAAAACTATTATGGGATGATGACTATGACATTACAAATAAATATACTATATTAGATCCACGTATAGCCTATACGACAAGATGTATCGAAACTGTGTCAACCGCTATTACCAACCGCTTAATTCCGTGGACGGATTTCAAGGATCGAAAGAATTATACTACTTGCTTATTATATTGGTGCAACTCCGAACTTAATTCCAATTTTAACAAATTAAAAATAATTCCATCCGCCATGTTAAAGAAATTTATAAAAGGAATTGGTCTGAAGTATTCATCAAAAACGATTTATGGCGAATATTCTGAAATTTCCCATTATTTAAAAAATTCAGACAACATATCGGGGGCAAACCCATTGTTTGATATTGTGCTTGCAAAGTGGGCAATCGAGTGTCAAAACAGGGGCGACACACACAATAAATTTATATGTGTAGGAGCTGCGCATTTGGGAAGATTAATATTAATTCTTGATGATATAGATAATAAGGTAATAAAGGGTAGCGACAAGAGCATTTTAAAAAACCTGACCGCCTTCGTAAATGAGCAAATAAATGCAAACATGACATCAGAAGAGTTTCGAAAAAAATTCTTGTTCTTGGACCAGACTGCGAATTCTTCGTGTGAGAGCGCTTTTGGTTCATTCGATGATGATGAAGAAGATACTGACAGCGACGACGAAGAGTCAAGCAAAACTATACTTTTCAAACTGGCGAGGCTAAAGGACCACGAATTCATGTGGTTTGAACGCAACATGTTGTTTGCAACCCAGCCATTTGAGCCGTCCGTGGACCTCATCAATATACTCCAAAGTGACAAATTTAAAAATGTTGCATTTTTTGCTGACGCGGAGCTGCCAGGTGCCTCGAAAGAAACGATGCTTCTTAAACGCTTCTTTAAGAAAAGTTATGCACGAATTATAAAGTACAATCCTGGTGCACCAACATACGAAGAACTATCTATTAAGTCTAGCGATAAAACGACATATTGTCAATGTTTTCAAATCGTGTTAAAATTATTCTTGTGGATGCACAATAACTCAAACATCTTTCCAAAACATTCTGACATTTATAAAGTTGTATACGATGCACAGGGGCTTGATTATTTTAAACTTCTTTCATGTATAATATTAAAACATAAGAATACCGACGATTTGTATATTTATACATTTTTAAATTCTATTATAGAGGCGTACGAAACAGATTTTCAATTACTCGACTTTTATTACGATAAGCTTGTACAGATTTTATCAAGCCTACCGTTTGATCTGTTTGACAATTTAAGCGTTTTTGTAGATTTAAATCTTCCTGTTGTAATAATAAGCAACAATGAAATTTTGCAATACTTGTTATCATATAACAAATATATAAATTTTTTAAAAAAAAAAAGATATGTAAATTACTAAATATGATAAACTTTATATAATTAATCTATGGAAATATATTTCGACCTAAAATTATGTTTATGTTTTCAATCAAAATTTTTAAATACCATGAGATCATTTGCTACTGAGCAAGCAAACATGGCAAATTTAAATTTAAATTTTAATTTAAACTTATGTCATTCAAATTCCTTATGCCATTCAAATTCCTTATGCCATTCAAATTCCTTATATCTGTTTATCCCTGTGCCGCCAATTCCAATTGAGTTAGTCGGTCTAGAATATTTTGATAATCAAACAAATACCATGTGCCATTTTTTCGAACATAAAAATTATTGTCTATAGGAGCATCGTCGAATGAATTTATAGGAGACCATGTCCCATTTATGCGGGCAAAATGGGTCCCGTTATAGGGAGCCTCTTCTAGGTTATTTATTTGAAACCAATTACCATTTTGACGTGAATAAATATGGCCATCGAGTGGTGCTTCGGGCATGGAATGAGATATGACCCAGTTCCCGTCTTGCCTCGAATACATATTTCCGTCAACGGGCGCCTCACTGATGCCCGAATTATTATATGCGACCCATGAATTATTTTGTCTTGCATAATAATTTCCGTCATAAGGAGCTTCTTCAATACCGCCGCCTCCACCTCCAATAGAAAAATTAACCCATGAATTATTTTGTCTTGCATAATAATTTCCGTCATAAGGAGCTTCTTCAATTCCGCTGTTGCTATTATTAATAACCCAATTTCCATATTGTCTGCCATACACGTTTCCATCATATGGCGCCTCGCCAATACCTCCACCACCTCCAGAAAAAATAACCCACGAATTATTTTGTCTTGCATAATAATTTCCATCATAAGGAGCTTCTTCAATTCCGCTGCTTGTGCTAAATGTGGTCCAATTTCCATTTTGTCTTGCATAATAATTTCCATCATAAGGAGCATCACTAATACCACCTCCCCCCGAGGATATAACCCAATTTCCATATTGTCTTCCATAAACATTTCCATCATAAGGAGCATCACCAATACCTCCTGTACTAAAGGTAGACCATGAGCCATTTTGACGAGCATAAAAATTTCCATCATAGGGGGCCTCGCCAATACCCCCACCACCACCATAAATATTTATATCGAGACCATATGAACCGTTCGATACCGAGCACGAGCCTGTAAAGTTAATTGACTGACAATATCCATAATCACTACCGTTGTTATAAACACGCATGGACAAAATCTCAATATCGTATCTATTTTCACTAGCATTTTGAGTAACTTGACAATTTCCCAAAAAATTAAAATTTCCCAAATTTTGGGCCAAAAATGATCCTTGAAAAAATATAGAAAAAATGGATTGCCAAGCCCCGTTAATTCTAACGTACAAACCCCCATCTTCAGGCGCTTCGCGGACGAGTTTTAAGAGACCGCCTGAATCAATCGATATCCATGTTTCTTGATGGCGCAAATAAAAATCCCCGTTGGATGGAGCATCATTTATGCCAATAATATTTAAATTTCCCGCACCTAAAATACTCTCATTATTTAGACTTTTGATATTGGTTCCCGAAATTAATGTGTCCTGCTTTTGAGAAAGTGATATAGAACCGTTGTTTAAGGCTCGTTCAAAACGCGCTGCAAATACAGCATCTGATATTAATAAACTATTAGTCATAATTATGTGATTAAATAAACATTTTATTAAAACAGTAAAAATTAATCAAAATTTTGCACTTAATTATAATTTTTAGGTTAGTTATTATTATCAAAACACATTTAATGCTATCTTTAAAACTTTATTTATAAAATATATATAAAATATAAGCAACGTAGCGCAGCGGTAAGCGTGTCGGGCTCATAACTCGAAGGTCGAAGGTTCGAATCCTTTCGTTGCTAATTTTTTAATAAAACAAATACGATATTTTTATTTTTTATTTTTTTATTTTTTTATTTTTATTTATTGTAATCTAAATAATTAGGCACAATAAAAAGAAAAATTAAATGTGAATAAGGCTAAAATGTTTTATTCATATCATGGTAAAACGTTTTAAACATCTTCTTCTGAGCTCGAGGCCACTTCAATAGTATCATCAATAATTCCAGGTTCATCCGCCACTTCGGTTTCTACGAGTTCTCCGGCTTCTTCGGTTTCTTCGGTTTCTTCAGAATCACTTGCAATTGCTTGGACAAGTAAATGTTTTTGCACCAAATTAGTAGGATCGTACAAGCTGCTAGCATCACCAATCTCCTCTTGGACCTATAAAAAAATAATGTTTAATTGTTTAATAATGGGTCTATGTTTAATAATGGGTCTATGTTTAATAATGGGTCTATGTTTAATAATGGGTCTATGTTTAATAATGGGTCTATGTTTAATAATAGGAGGGAAAAAGAAAAAATAATTACTCGTCGCTTTGGAAGGCGTGGGGTAGAAGTATAATTGGGCCGAAATGTATTGCTATTGCCAGGTACAATAGCCGTAATAATGATGTCATTGTCAATTTCATTAATTCCTTTATTAGGCAGATCGTTGTCCTGATGATTAGTGTCGTCAGAGTTCATAGAATTTTCAAAAAGAGAAACATTCGTCGACTCGTCTGAATCAACTTGTAAAAACGGGCCTTGAAATGATAAAAATTTGGCATCTGTTGGTATAGGGACAATTTCGGAGGCCTCATAATTAAGCGTAGACAATTCGTTGCCGCACGAATCAAAAAAGGTGACGAAATGGCTACTAGACATCGATAAGTCGGACATTCTTTTTCGATTATTTGCTGGTCGGTCTTTGTATACTTTGAGTTTTAATGTTTTAATGTTTTAACCAAGTAATTTGTAATTATGTCCAAGTAAGAAGCAAATAAATATATTTTAATATATCATTAACAATATATTAATGTAAAAAAAACAAAAATCTAACATTAATGCAAATGAATAGATATAGATATAATAGATTTCGAGCCGAGAATGCAATATCATTGCATTTTAAATTAATTCGTTTTAGCCGCTCGTTTCGTGGTTTTAACGATCGTTTAATGGAACGGTGTCCGTACTGTCCTATCAACCACACATGTCAAAATGTTGAATATTGTATGTGTTCCATTTTTTATTCAAAAAAAGCCTTACTTGATCATCTAAAAGAACTACATCCTGATAGCTTTGCTTATAGAGAAGCTTTAAAATGCTATAGAAGAACAAAGAGTAGCAAAAAACATGACTAACTGCCCATTGGTTTTAGTATCAAAAATTCTAGATGATAGTATTGTCAGGGCCTTCTTTTACTTTTTTACTTTTTACTTTTTTACTTTTTAATTAGACATAAGTGGCTATTCGTCATATTAATTATCGTCATATTATTAAATTAACATAACTACTGAAGTTCTCTCATAAATTCAGTTACAAGTGCTTTTTCGGCGTAATCAATAAAGTATATGCAATGATGATTCTTCGCTGAAAGTAAGGGCATCAAGAGATAATTCATACGCTCTGCTGATTTTTTTATACTAATATCACCAATTTGAAATTGTTTCGATATGAAATTGAATACAATTCTATTATCCTTGGGCGGGGTGTGATGAATTTCATCAACATTATAGAAATTGGTATTATGAAACGTTGTATCTAATATGGCTTGGTATTTTTCGCACAAATTTTTAGGGTTATACAAATCTTGAATGATAAAATTGTCTGTATAGCTAATCATATTATCGCCCCAGTTATCAATAGCGCGTACAAATTTTGGCTCGAATAGTTCTGCCGAACGAGTAAAAATAATCATGTGACCTTGCATGTTATGTAAAGTTAAATCTTGTGTGGCCTTCAAAATTAGATCTTCAAACTGTTCGAGGCATTTTGCAAAAATGTCTTGCGGGTCACGTGTGTTCTCAATGGTATGCTCACGTTTAAGAACTAGTACCACAAATTGAGTTTTGTTTGCGCGCAAAAATTGGGCAATCTCATTTAGAATACTAGAAAATCCGACATTATAATAGATTTGGCCGTGATGAATTCCAATGTAATTATTGATAAATCTGAGCCTCAAATCTAAAGCCCTAATGCCCATTTTAAGTTGTTCAGTAATTGTTGTATTTTGGCAATCTGAAAATGGAGAGGCTAAAGTTTTTTTATAAGCTGATGAAGCGGCCGAATTATGTGTGCCTATAAGAGTTGTATCAGTTATTTTTTTATTTTTTGGCTCATGATCGTCTATTATATTATTAATTGAAATTGTAGAAACTTTTTTGTTTTCTTTAGCATCTTTTAAAAAGGCATATTTGTAGTACAAATAAGTTAAATAATCAAACATTTTTGTGAAAAATATTAATAAATTTAACTTTCTTTTAATAAGTAAGTTGTGATTTAGTTTTGTGTGCTTATGCTTGCTGCTACTGCTATAAAAAAATATTCAATTAGTCTACATATAATTATAGAATCATGTCAAAAACGCCGAACGGATCAATCTTAAAATCGGATCTTGATCAAACGCATTTAAATGCGATCAATATTGGCTCGAAAGTTCCTTGTGAAAAGCGGCCAAAAGATTATTGGACCAAATGGCAGCTCGTTTATAATAGAGATGGCAAACCATTAAAACGTGCGCGTAGTCGATGCTTAAAAAATTATTGTTACAGGGGAAAATATGCAGTACCACGAGATCAAGATGGTTATTGCCGAAGTCGTTCTAGACCTGCAGCAAAATCAAGGGCCAAGTCGGCTAATTCAAAAGTTAAACCAGCTAAGGCTTCTAACGCGCCCCGTAGCTACAACACTCGTTCAAGTGCTCGCTCCACATAAATATATATATAAATAGAGCCATATATTTCGATTTAAAAAATTTACTTTTTCAGTTTCATATATTTCATATTTTTATATAATATATTATTTTTAGATATATATTTTCTTTATATTTTACATCATGGCCGCGAAAATGATTAAGAATCGAAAAGGTGATAAAAAATTTCGAAATAAAACATTCTTTTATCGGGCCAACAATTTAGACCAGTGCCCTTTCCAGACGCTGAGCAGCAAAGATGTTGCACCGCCCAATATAATAGGCTATCCAATAAACTTTTTTTATCATTCGACACGACACGAATCGAAAAGAATGCCAGTTATTACTTTTGAGTTACAAAAAGACGATGTCACAAATTTGACGAAAGACGAACCCACAGACACAAATTTTTATACAGTTAAATATTGCTTACCAATTTTTGGCAATGAGGAACATTTTGACAAAAATATTGAACAAACGAAAATGGCCATATCCTTACTGGCCAATAAGACGTTTGAACCAAATTTAATTATTCAAGTTTTACCTCAACTCATTGAGAGTTGCCTTTATTCAATTGTGAATGCGCGGGATAAGAGTACATTTGATTTGAGGGCCATAATTCAGGACTTTTGCTTTTTATGGCATTTGTATTGGAAGTTGGTTCAAGTAAGTAATATATTATTATAATAAATATATGGCCTTTTCTTTCTTTTTATTTCTTCTTATTTCTTCTTATTTCTTCTTAGAAATTTGGCTTGGACGATTTGAATATTGAAGAGCAATTACAAAATAACCCGCTTGATGTAACAATGTTTATAAAATGGACCTTTTGGAAATGGAATAAGTAATAAATTTTCATTAGAAATTTTATTTTGAAAATTATTTTTTGGAACTTAAATTCTTTAATTTTATTAAGTTACTATTCGAACATGGACTTTATGGGAAAATTTGTAGATTCGTTCTTTAAAAGGAAAAGGCTTAACGAAACTGTTTATAGCAGCAGTGAATCTAAAATGATAATGCTAATTTCTTCATTTGGACGTGTGATGAATTTTAATAGAGACGAAAAAATTGCAATGCTTGACAAAAATTTTGGTCTAGCCCCCGAAAAGACCTTATTGGAGTCTTTGAGACACGAGATTGTACGAGTTCGAAATGCTTCGTCTTGGAGCGACTTTTTGAGAATAACAGGAGGGTTTCACCTTGATTAAATTGTTATTTTTTCTTGACTTTACAAAAAATAATAAAAATAAAATATTATTACACATTTAACATTTTTTATTATCTTTTTAGAAAATAGACACAAATAACATATAAATTTAGACAAGACCCATTATTAAACACAAGACCCATTATTAAACACCCGACCCATTATTAAACACCC
>JACCDN010914976.1_pt1 | contig 11924 bp, 21 predicted proteins | sample 7441691 | NCBI WGS metagenome assembly JACCDN01 (sample SAMN15323439, study PRJNA562643) | freshwater metagenome | isolation source: river surface water | place: USA:Blue River Watershed | collected 2017-08-16
CCAGATTACGCAGTGAAACTGCAAACTTTGGCAGAAAAAATGACTAATACTATATACAGAGCTGCCAAAGTTTGCAGTTTCACTGCGAGATACTTGGCAAAGATTCATTTATTCATCCTTCTGTTTATCTAATGTATGAGATAAATTTAATTTGTTGTATACATAAAATATAAAACATGATATAATAAAATATCTAAAGTTCTTAATATCACTTCTAGCATATGTCTATAAACAATATTTTAGCCGAGTATCTATAATTATGAAAACACTTATCGAATTAAGAGATTTATATCAGAATAAAGAATTTGTTATTGCGTGTTATAATGACAAATATGATCAAGTTATTCATTCAAAAATTGTATCTATAAATGATGATTTAACTGTATGGAATAATGGATCATGTATTATTAATGGTATGGTTAACACATTATTTTTGCATAATAAAAATTGTAATTCTTCAGGAATTAACGAATTAAAAAATGATCTTTTTTTGATCATTGAATCAAAAAATCATTTGACGAATAAACAAAAAGCCGAATTGAAAAATAAATTCAAAAAACGTTTATAATTTGTTAAATTCATATGAATTGAATATTGTAAATGTGAAATATCGAATATTCTTTAAATTGCATATGTTTATATTACGATGAATTCATTTGGCCTCATATTAAAAATAAAAAAGCGGGTGAAATTTCACCCGCTTTTTACTATTAATTTTATTAAACTTCTTCAATTTCAGCTAAGATTGTAACCTTAACAATTTTTAGATCTGTATATCCACCGGTACTATTAGCTTTTCTAAATGGATTGAAAATCTCAATTCCACTAACTGTACTATTATGATAACAAATCAGTGGTTCACCATTTTTGTCTACAACTTTTGATGCTGTAGATGGATCATGTTCCCAATCACCAAACCAATTTTTAAATGATTTTGTTCTCACTAACAACCATTGTTTTTCTGGTAGATTAGATTTTTTACCGTTTGGTGCTTTAAGATATGAATCGCTTGATTCTAACTCTTTTTTTAAAGAATCTATTTCCGACTCTAATAAAAATTCATCAAATTTCATTTTTGTTAAAACCTATTTTTTAATATTATTTAATGGCTTGATATAAATATAATAAAAACAGAGTATTGAAATGAAATTTAGTGAATACCTTGTCGAATCAACTTCATATAAAAATCAGCATCCGATAACTAAAGATGAATGTATTGATTATATTAGGAAAAATTGTAATCAAATGGATTATAGCTCGCCTCTATTACGTGGAATGAAGGGTACAAGCAATTATATAAAAATAGAAGAAATGGTGCAACCAAGGGTTAGTCGTGACGGCAATAATATGCACACAACATTACTAGATTATCATTTTAGTAAAAATGGGGGCTACCCATTACGTTCAAAATCACTTATTTGTACTGATATTACAAGTTTAACTATGGCTAAAGGTTATGGTAATGTATATGCTATATTCCCGAAGAATAATGTTAAAATTGGTGTTGTCATGGATGATAGAGATATATTCAACACAAAATCAAAAATACTTGGACGAGAACGTGATCTTATAGACATAAATTTTGCAGTTGCTGATTTTTTAGGGATAAAAGCAACATCTGATTATCATGATGATAAAATCAAAAGTGTAGATGATATCAAAAAAATAATTGATAAAAAAGATTTTACTACATACAGAGAATATAATGTCGACGACGATGCATGGGATGTAGTTGAATATATAGGTGATGATAGACTTGCTGATAAAGAACATATTTATAAATCTATAATTAAAATATATGAACCTGATAATTTTAATTTTGATATTATAACAAATAAAGATATTGATTCATACAGTAACATTGAAGCATGGTTTAGTGGTGAATGTGTTGCTATTCGATATGATGAATGGAAAGAAATAAAAGATATTTTGTAAATACTCATCATATGATAATATTTTTTATAATACATAAATATAATAAAAAGTCCCTTAGCAGGGACTTTTTAATGTACAATATCTAGTATTCCATTTAATAATATTTTTCTGTAAATTGATTTTATCTTCAAATTTTTCAATAATATTTTTACTAAGTGTTTGATATTGTACCAATAAGTTCCAATCTAATTTATCTTCAAATTTATCAATAAATGATTCTGATAATTTTTGATAAATTTGAATGAGCTTTAAATTTAATTTATCAAAATATTTTTCAATAAAGCTTTCTGTCAATGTATATTCACATGACAGAATACTCCAGTGATAATATGTAAATACGTTTGTTCTTAGATGATATTGAGCGGTATCAATATCATCTATTACAATTGCGCCATGCAATAATGTCACTTATTCTTCATCCTCATCATCTGCATCTGCATCTGGATCTGGATCATATCCACCGCCTTTTGCTTTAAATTTGATTTTATACCAAGGTAGATAATCATTCAAATATGCAATAGCAAGAGATGTTGCCTCATTATGGAGTTGGCACGTTTGAAGATGTGTATTGATTTCGCAATCAGTTTTCTCTTTTGCCTTTTTATATGTGTCTAAATTGTCCATATAAAATCCCATTAAATAAAAATACATATATATTAAATAATAACGTATTCACAATTTAAAAGGAATAACCGATGAAAAATTTAGATAAAGAAAAAACATTAAAAGAAGCTGAACGTATTAAGAAAGCTCTTATCAGTTCAACTAATCCTGACCTTGGTTTACAAGATAGTGACATAGAAATTAAATTCGTTAAAGAAGACGATATTTATGAAATTACAATTCTTAAAGGTCGTACAGTTGATTACGTTGAAGGTAAAGGTGCGCATGTCAAAAACGTATCTAAAGTAATTGATAAAGACTTTGAAGAATATCGCCGTAAAGGATGGGTATTTACTCAACCACAAGGTGGTTCATTCCGTATTGGTGTTCCAACTGAAAAAGTGAATGAAGGTTTTACATTTGCAGCATTCCTTTTAAACGAATCACAGATTACAAATGAAAAAGAAGCTCTTGCTGAATTGGATGAAGATGAAAAAAAGTTATTTGACGAAGCTGCTAAAGAAGCTAAAAAACATGGCTTAGAAGTTAAATTTAGTGGTAAAAATAACGGTACTGGTAGTGTTTGGGGCTTATATAGCGCTAAGCATAAAGAATTTGTTAGCAAAAATTATTCAGTTGAAGCTCTTCATGCGCGTGTTGTTGACGAAGGCCTAGACGACTACGATGCCGAAAAAAATGAATTTACTCAATAATTGAAGTAACAAAAAAGGACCTTGCGGTCCTTTTTTATTTCTCTGTTCTGAATTCCAAAATATTTGGGAACATTGAAAATAATCCAAAACGATATCCAGATGTTTTAAACGTATATGTTTGACCAGGGATAAGCGACCCATATACATCAGCTGAATCAAACCGCAATCGAGCTACGTCATCTGCTACTTTATAAGTACCACAAGTTGTATAAACACGGTACTGATTTGTACCTTTAATTGATACTGACTCTTTATTATTCACTGTACATTTTGATTCTTGTACGTTGACATAAGAACAGCTACTTAAACCAATTGACGCAACGATACCGGCGATCGCCACACAAATTACAACTTCTACTGCTTTCATCGATCATATACTCCTGATTGACATTCTTTATATTTTTTCTTATTTTTGGTCTGAATAGCATCAACATATTCTTTTGCCCAATTTGGGATTTTAGTTAAATCCCATTCGACATTATATTTGCCAACCGGTTTTTGGTCGTGCCTATCATCATATTTACTATCATATTCGCAGTATGGAATATAACCATAACCTTGATAATATACACCATCCCACATACCATTATGCACATAGAATGTAAAAAATTCATCGTGTGGTAATGAATTAACTGACGAAATCAGTCCGGTATTATATTGTGCGTCTTCGTCTTTATATAAGAAAACTAGTTTTGTTTCAAGAATCATCTTCGTCGTTTAGCTCTTCAATGAAATATTCAGCTGATGCAATTTGCTTATAAAATGGAACATGTACACATGATGGACATGCACAACTATGGTTTTCATCCAGATATTTTTCAAGCTCTGATTCAGTACCTTTGAAAGTCCAGTCGGTTAAACCCGGACCGGTATATGCAGGCATATAAGAAATGTGTCAACGCTTACGAGAAGGTTCTAGCTCTTCATCTTTTTTATGTCGTTCCATATCAAACGGCTTTAATTCAGATACTGGAAGTTTCTCTGTCTCATAATATGCAAGCGGATGATCGGTGCCATCATAAAAATTCACAAAGAATAACTTAATTGTACCAGGTGCATAATTGATGTTTAGATTAATTAAAGTCTCTTCAAACTTATCTGTCCATTCGTCAATTACTTTTTGATCATATGACCATAAACTGAAATTATAGATTGGCACATCAATAAATGGCATGTACAATAAGTCTTGATTACGACCACCTATACGAATATTATTATCATATAGTTCGTCGAATCGGTCATCGAATTCGTCTGGATTAAATCCTTCGATTAGTTGGACATGTAATCCAACATTTGTATATGTTTCGCTCATAGCTCATTCCCATCAATCAATCATAAAGTGATAAATTGCCTCAACAATATTATCATCTTTGTCTTTAATTGCATATAGCGGATAAATACCATCCCCGTAGGCTGTATTAGTAGTCGCGCCATATTCGTTGATTCCAACTGTATACAACTTTTCTACATTGTTTAATCTTTCAAAATAATCATCCCCACCGGTCGATTTATAGAATTCTTCATCCATGAATGACAATTGACCAGAGTCTACATGTAAAGAATCAATGTATTCCCATTTATCAGATTCAATTGGTGAATATTTTGGAATAGATTCATGTTTGATATGCATAAACAGTTTGCGGCAAATTTTGGTACTTTCCAGGTAATCTTGCACTTTACCGCATGCACGAGTTAATCGCTGTTCCATTTTTTCATTGTATGGTTTATCGCCAAACACTTCAGTCACTGACGCAATTTCAAACTCATAATAATCGAATGAATCCTTTAAGAAGTCAACAATCCATTGTTCTTTATTGACGTTGAATTTGTTTAATTCAACTTCCATTAATGGAATAATAGAGTCAGCTAATTCAAAAATTTTATTGATTGTATGATGATATTTTGGATCAGCATGATTTGTGTTGAATACAAATTTTTTAACCTTTTCCATTGTAACTGGCTTTTCAATTTTGCGCCAATTAAATGAGCTAACATTCATAGCATTGACAGCGAGTGCACTATCTTTATCAACCATTAATCTACGAACATGTTTTTGAAATTCAATTAATTGAAGAACATATAATGCATTGATTACATCATGATCGGCCCGAAATAAACCGGCACGAACATTATAAAGACCGGGTAATGCTTTATGAGCATTCTCTTTATTATAGTTATAACAAGGATCGCTGCAATAAAGTTTAGTGTTAATAGTAAATGATTTTAAATCAAATACACCCGCTTCTACAATACCAGCATCTTCAATAATGTTCATATGTTTAACCTAGTTTAGTTAGTCGCTTTTTAGTAGATTGGAATTGTGGATGCAAATCATAATAGCATCCTTTATCCGCACACCAGCGAGAAAAATCATTGTTAAGAGCAATTAAGCCACAACCCATACAGTATGGCTTTCCTGCGATTATACCGTTAAAAGAATGTCCTTTCAATTGATATGTTTCTTTTTGCTGCGCCTCACCAAAAATAGTCTTAAAGGCGTCTTTAGATTTTGACATTAATCGTCGTCCTCATCTTCATCGTAATCTTCATTCGTTTGTATGAGTTTATTATAGTGCATAAAATCTTATTTGTATATACATTTATGCCACTTTTGCATAATTAATAGCCAAAAGTGCGTCATTAAGGCTTTCAACTATATGACTATAAGATTCTTCATAATTTTCTTCGTATAAAATAAAATGATGAAGACCAACAAGACCTTCATCAAACAAATATATGCAATATCGTACACGAGTAATCGGATCATCATATCTATACTCTATCTTGATATGAGGGCTATTTCTATTTAAAACAATTTCAAAATCCTTTAATTGCAATGACATACGATCACTCCAAATTGATATGCTTATAAATATATTTATAATTAAATAATAGTAAACATCTACGGTAGCACAATGAAATTTTCAAAATTTTTATCTGAAGCAATATCAGATGGTCAATATAAAACTGCAATATCTGTTGAAGATGCACTTAATTTAATAAAAACAAAATGTAAAAATATGGACATACACAGACCATTTTGGCGAGGTATGTCAGGAGGTAAAAGCGATTCATATATTTTTAAAGGTGAATCGGGTAAGCGCGTATCATCGAATCCAAAATATGGCAACTATTACACTATTATAATGGATCATTTTATTAAAAAGCAAGGATCTAAATATCCATTACGTAGTGCATCTATTATTGCTGGTAATAATGCTAATTATACATATACTGGTATATACGGCGCTAGATTTGCAATATTCCCATTAGATACCACTATAGTTGGATATATAAAAGCGCATGATATTTGGCAAATTCTATTGGAATTTCCTGGTTCTGATGCAGTATATAACCTACAAGAAATAAATAAAATGCTAAAAGATACCTCATCTGATGCTGTTGAAATTAGCGATGCGTCATATGAAGATTTTATGCGCGATATTAAAAAGTTATTTGAAATGAGCGAATGGTCTCGTTCTCAAAATCAAGATAAATTCTGTGAACTTTTTGAACATAATTTTGACTTGGTTGAAAAAACATTTGCTGATATTTTTAAAGATCATGGCGACATATATTTCTTTGGACATGCATCAGACGATGACAATATTGATGATGAATATGAAGTATGGATTGGTGGCGAATGTATTGCAATTGAAGAATCAGTCTATAAAGAAATAATGAAGGAATTAGAATAATGAATTTTGAAGAATTTTTATTAAGCGAAAGTATTAATGATAAAGGTATCTTAAAAGCTATTTTTGTTGTTGGTTTACCTGGTGCAGGAAAGTCTTATACTGTATCAAATTTAAAAGGACAAGTATCACCGAAGATTGTGAATACAGATGTGGCATTAGAATTTTTATCTAAAAAGACTAAGATTCCAGCAAACTCAGAAACTTGGAAAACAGTATTCCGTGATAGTACCAAAAAAATGACTGCAACAATGTTATACAATTATATTAATGGTATGTTGCCACTGTTTATTGATGGTACATCGAATGATGCCTCAAACGTACTAAGTCGTGCTGGTATTTTAGAAAGTCTTGGATATGATGTTGGTATGATCTTTATTGATACAGACATTGAAGTTGCTAAACAACGCGCGATTGAACGTGCAGAGAAAATTGGCCGTACAGTTGATCCTACATTCATTGATAAAGTATATAAAGAATCTGAAGCAAATAAAAAATATTTCCAATCAAAATTCAGCTTCTTTAAAGTATATGAGAATAATGGACAAGGTTTAGATAATGATTTAATGCAGAAGTTGTTTAAACAAGTTCAAGGCTTCTATACTGAAGATGTTCAAAATCCGGTGGGTACACGTAACTTAGAAAAAATCAGCGAAGAAAAAGAAAAGTATCTTGTTCCAACTTTATTCCAAGATGAAACATTGAAGAATAAATTGAGTACATGGTATAAGATTTAAAAAAGTGGCATTATGCCACTTTTTTAAATCTCATTATTATTTTGCGAATGCAAGTGTCACACCTAAAGTTGTATTGTTGTCAACAAGAACAAGTCGATTATCATTATTACGAAGCACAACTTTTGAATTACTACGATTAGATTTTAATCCAATCACAACTTCATTGCTTTTTTATTAAGCTTTTTAAGTTGTCGCTTATTATACTTACTCTTCATCTTCATATGAAGGTGACTCCGCATAAGTTTCTTTTTTCACAATTTCATATACACTATACATTGATGCAGGATGAAGATCAATAACACAATATTCATCTTCAGCCATATCAAGAATTTCATAACCAAGCTTTGATGCAATATCAGTAAAGCTGTATGGTAATTTGTCTTCATCATGCATACATGAAGATGCAATCAAAAATTCTTGCAACTTATATAAGAAGTCTAAGGGTACTTCTATAGTTTTACCTTTAAGACTTTCAATTTTAGCTTCTACGCCTGGCATCAAAGCATTAATTAATTCTGACATATTACCACCACCAATGGATCACAACATTTTCATATTCTTGAACGCCCTTATGCTTTAACCACATATAAGTACGAGGATATCGATCGAACAATTCATCATCTAATAGACATTTATAACAATATCGATCATTACCTAATTCATTTAGTTTCCAGATATCACGTACTTCATCTTGTACTAGATTAGGACAATCTGACCATTGAACATCGAAAAACCATACTTTATATACAGAATTCTTTGATGGTAATACAGTGCCATCACGAGGTGCTTTAAAAGTAGGTTTATCATCTTTGATAAATTCAAGGAATGCATCCATATCATTTTTGTCTTTGATAGGACGTTTAACTAATGGCGCTTTTAATAGCTTTTCTAATTCATGGATATTAGCTTTCCATTCAGCGATATCTTTATTTGAATCATCTGAAATTTTAAGACATTCAATGAAATAACGTACAGCGTCTTTAAATCCTTTATCACGACATCCACGCAATTGTCGGAATGGCATGTATTCTTTTTGTTGTGAAAATGGATAAATGAATTTGATTGGATGCGGTTCGGGAAATTCATACTTTTCATCACAACGATAATTTTTTATAATATATCCTTGTGTATCTAATCCAATTCCATTACCTAAAACGGTAAACAAAATAGATAGTGCATCACCTGGCCCCATATCAGCGTCCATGCGTTGTGCATTAGTAAGAAGTCGTTCTACAATATATTTCATACAAAATTCCTAAAACCTTTTGTTATATTGATTTGGGTGAATACCATCACGCCCATATGGAATAGATTCAAACTTACAATTTGAATATTTTGCGCACATTAACTTTAAAGTGTCATTTACACCATTACAATTATTATTTCCCAATAGAATAACATTAACCTGCTTAGAACTTAGATAAAATAATTGATCTTTAACAGTTGAAATGTTGTGACAATTATTGCTAATGCCGGATGATAAGATTACTTTAGATACGTTGCGATAGCTAGCCGAATGTACATATGATAATACAGTTTTTGGATTAGCACCGACCTTTGTAAATCCAATACCAGCATTATACTTTTTATATCCGTCAGCAATACTGTCTCCAATAAAAATAGTATTAGCTAATACATTTGTAGATATAAGTAGAGTCGTTATCAATAAAGAATGTTTTAACATATGTTATACTCATGAAAATAAGGGCCAGCCTCATAATTGCATCAAATCATTGTGGTAATCAATCATAATATTATATCATGTCAACTATAATAATGTATATACATTTTTATAAAATGTTTCACTATTTTTTACTAAATCATTTGATACTTTCATCACAAATTTAAGGCTATCACGAATAGTTGAATCAACTAAAAAGACGCATTCTAATACAAGATTTCATGTGCAGTAAAATATGAAACTAAAATATCGAACTATGTTTCAATCGCGGATTATTAAAAAGCACACAAACCGTTAAAAATTAGATGTATGTACATCTAATTTTAGATGTGATATAATTATGCATTATTAATCTTTTAACAAAAGGTAAAAATATGAAACATAAATTAGTGGTAGATTTAGAAGCTACATGTTGTAAAAATAATGAATTTCCAAGATATGAAATGGAAATTATAGAAATTGGAGCTGTTTTGCTTGATTCTGAAAATAAAACAGTATCGACATTTCAGACATTTGTTAAACCTACAGTTCATCCATCGTTAACCGATTTTTGTAAAGAATTAACTACTATTACTCAAGACCAAGTTGATACGGCACCGTCATTTAATGTTGCAATGACATCATTTTTAAATTGGTTACATGAGCATGTTATTGCATTTTATGATTTTTATTCATGGGGTGATTTTGATAAAAATATTATTGCTCGTCAAGCAAAATCGTTAAATTATAAAAATCCTAAATTGGATGTATTATTAAGTAATCATTATAATTTAAAACAAATTTTTGCAATTAAAAATGATGTTAAACCGATGGGCGTTAGCTCTGCTTTAAAATTCAAAGGACTTAAATTTGAGAACCAACAGCATAGAGCTATATACGATGCAATCAATATTGCAAAATTAATTGATTGCACTAATTAACATTATAAAAAATACTATACGATCATTTTAAGGAATTTAAAATATGTTTTATGTTGATCACGGAACATTATTAGATGGTAAAATATTTGACGCTAAAATATATCAATATGTATCGTGCAATGATACATTATCGACATTAAAAATGTCGATTGAAGATAGTGAATGGATGAGAGATTCTTGTCATCCAAATGGATATTTTAGATGTAATAGATGTTATAGAAAACATTTTATAGTTAATAATTTTGATTTACTATGTGATGGATGTGTTAATACGTTAAAAAATGATTTTCCAAATTCAGAACCAACGAAGATGTTATTAAATTGGACAATCGATGATTCTATTATTTCTGATAGAATTAAGTTAAGAGATACTTTAGATAAAGTTTTTAAGGCAGATGCTTTATTTTATAATTCAAACGAAATCGTAATTGTAAAAGATTTATTAAAAAATAATGGTAATTTGCAAGTTAGATATAAAGATTTATCTAATTGTAAAAATCCGTTTGTTTTAAATGTTTATCAAATTTCTTATCGATATAAAGATTTCGGAGAATGATTTGTTACAATGTATTGAATGAAATAGAAAAAAATTCTATTTTTGATATAGATGATTTGATAAAAGAACTTGTAAAAATTAAAGAAAATATTGGTAATTGTTCTATAATTGTAGATGATAATTGCGGAGGCTATTATAAACCTTCGCATATATGTTTGTTAAAATCAAAAGACAAATATTTAGTTGAAATTTCATAAAAATATTTTAAATTGATTTATCCATTGGAGCGTAAAACCTCGAGATTTAGCCCGAGGTTTTACGCTCCTGGCGTAAGCCATACGACGTGAAATGTCGTTTTAAATACTTTTGCTATAATCACTATTAAGAAAAATACGGTTAAAATAATTGTATGAAGACACTCAAATTACGAATAAAAGACAAACATTGCAATGTGCTAAATCAGATGGCATCTGAGGTGAATTTTGTCTGGAATTACGTGAACGATTTGAGTTTTAAACATCTACAACGAAAACAACAATTCTTTTCAGCATACGACATTGCCAAATACACAAAAGGCACATCGAAAGAATGTAATTTGCATAGCCAAACGATTCAGGCAGTCGCAGAAGAATTAGTGACAAGACGCAAGCAATTCAAAAAAGCAAAACTGAAATGGCGAGTCAGCAATAAAAAATCAGCTAGGCGTTCATTGGGCTGGATACCATTCAAGAAAGTAGCAATCAAATATGCTGATGGCTATGTTCAATACGGCAAGCATCAATTCAAACTATGGGATAGCTATGGTCTAAGCAAATACGCTGTTAGAACAGGCTCATTTGTAGAAGATAGTCGTGGGCGTTGGTGATGAGCCTTCAGTTGTTATCAACAAAATTCTCGATGAAGACAAAGCGTCATATGGTTACAACGCAGCTAACGGCACTTATGGCGACTTGTTAGAAATGGGTATTCTTGATCCAGCTAAAGTAACTCGTTCTGCACTTGAACATGCTGTTTCTGTTGCTTCACTCATGCTAACAACAGAATGTATGATCAGTGAAATTGAAGTTCCGGCTGAACAACAACAAGGTCCTCAGTTTTATTTACATAATAATGTATATATAATTTAATTTATTATATTATATAG
>JACCDN010194867.1_pt1 | contig 11922 bp, 12 predicted proteins | sample 7441691 | NCBI WGS metagenome assembly JACCDN01 (sample SAMN15323439, study PRJNA562643) | freshwater metagenome | isolation source: river surface water | place: USA:Blue River Watershed | collected 2017-08-16
CTCTGGGGCCGGTGCTTCTGTAGTTGCTGGCGATTTGATCACTATAGTTGCACCTGGAACACAAGATGCAACGTTAGCAAATATCGCGTTTACCCTTGCAGGCAATCTGCAGTAAATACGATTTTCACGTGTACAGGATGGTAATTACCATCCTGAAACCCAGGAGAAAAAATGTTATTAACCGTTATGCCTTATCGCTCAAAGGTACTGCCTGTTGCTGTACTAAGTGCGTTGAAGAACATCATGCACTTTTCTAATAGTGGGGTAGGATCCAAGTACAACTTTTATACAGAAGCTGGTAGTGGCTTACCCTCAAACCTGGGCGCCTTTTCTTTAGGCGTACAGTGGTCGAATGCTGCAAAGAGCGTCGGAGAGATTTCTTGCAATGCTGTGCATGCTTTTTATATAGAACTCACTTTGAGCGGTGAATACATCGTTTCTATTTTTCCTTCGGACTCTGTTGTTTCTGGCGGAGGGTATTACCCGTCCAATAGTGTTTCCTGGTACCGGGTCAATGGAAACTCCGCATCTGTTGTAAACTATGTAGGCACTTCAGAGACCGCTCGTATTAACTGCACTCTAACCGGAACCACCGCCCAACGTGCTAAAGTTTGGATGTTCTGTACTGTGAAAGCAGACAAAACACTGGATGTAGAGTTTGCTTACTACGACGGAGTTTTGAAGAAAACCGCTACTAAAAATGTGCCGAATCCCGGAAATAAACCGTTCAAAATTAGTTGTAGTACAGCATACACTACGGGGCAAACGTGCATAAATTCTACGGAAGCTACGTACTGGGATACTGTTCGTAACGGTATGGGATTCTCTTCTTTCAAACAGAGCAACTATCCGACACACGGAGCCCTGACCGATTTAATTTCAAAAGTTCCGCAGATGACAAGTAACTCATCTAGCGGATTCACCGCTTCTGCTTCATCTGCAAGTTCTAATCCCGCATGGCAACCATTTTCAATGGATAATGAAGGTAATCTTACTGATGCTGGCTATGGTGGGACTGGTGGTTGGTTGCCTTCAGCAAAACCGACAGTAGGTTCTCCTCAGTGGCTTTCTGTAACATTCCCCTCGCAGAAAACGGTTTCAATAGTGACCTTGAGTTTATGGAATTTGGCCCGTGCTGACTGGGCTACTTTTAGAGCCGCTTATTCTATACTGAAAGATTTTCAAATTCAGACATACGATGGCTCAACTTGGACTACGCAGGTAACGGTAACCAACTTTGATTATACGGCATACGAATACGGCAGATACAGTTTTATCACGTTCAGTTTGCCAACTCCTGTAAATTGTTTTGGCGTGCGCATCCTGATAACAGCACTGCATCTAGGCACTTCTGGTTGGGATAACGGTATTATTCGTTGCGTTTACATTGAATAGGTGAACTTCATGTTACTAACAGTTAAACCGTACAAGGCTTCCGTGGCGGGGGCAGTGGCAGGTGCGTTTGCTCAAGGCAATCGTAGCCGCCTGCTTTCTATGATTCCGCAACTTTCAGCAGATACCGGTACGATTTGTGCAAAATAATACTGTCTGGGTTGCAGTCCAGAGGTATCCGTTTTGATAAAAAGTCTCTGAACTCCAGGTTTTACAAAAAGATCGAGGATTCCTTCTTCACTCAAAAATAAAATTTTACGGTGCATGTTCTTTATGTTATAATGCAAAATAACTTCATAAACCACCTTAGAGGATTACAGTGTCAATCTCAAATAGAAAAACCTCTGCCGATAGTTACCAAGTATTGAGTGAGCGTGATCATATTCGAAAGCGTGTAGGGATGTATGCTGGTCAGATCGCACCGCATGCAGCAAATGAATACGTTTATGACCATGCACTTAAGAAGATGGTGAAACGTGTTGTTACCTACATTCCTGCCTTGGTTAAGATTTTCTCAGAAATCCTAGACAATGCTATCGATGAATACAAGCGTCACCCAGACATCTTATCATCGATTAGGGTTGAGCTAGCAAGTGGAGAAATTACCATCTCCGATAATGGCGCAGGGATTCCAGTAGAGTTGCATTCTGTTACTAACAAATACATCCCTGAAACAGTTTTCACAAATCTTCGCGCTGGTAGCAATTTTAACGATGATGAAGAACGCATGACCATTGGTACTAATGGTGTAGGATCATCCATTGCTGTGATACTGTCATCTTCATTTAGGGTAGAAACCTGCGATGGAAAAAATCGGTTTGTTCAAGAGTATTATGATGGTCTCTTAGATAAAACAGAACCTAAAATCAAACCCTATGCAATTCATGGTACACGAGTGACATTCACTCCAGACTTTGAGTACTTCGGTATTGATTCTCTGGACAAAGATCATCTGGATAAGATGATGAAGCGCGTTGTGGATGTTGCAGGATGTAACCCTGACGTAAAGTTCTATATCAATGGTGAACGAGTTCTCTTCAGATCTTTTTCTGATTATGTTGCAACCTACCAAGATGACTTCATTTATGAAGGAAATAATGATTGGAAAGTAGCAATTGCATGTTCTGACGCTGATCAGTTTGAACAAATTTCCTTCGTGAACGCAGTAGAAACGTACAACGGTGGTACCCACGTAGATTACGTCTTTCTGCAAGTCGCCGCAAAACTTCGTGAGTTGTTCAAAAAGAAACACAAAGTTGATATCACCCCTGGTATGCTGAAAAATCACATGCGCCTGTTTATCGCATGTGATATCGACAAACCGAAATTCAACAGTCAGACTAAAGACTGTATGGTTTCAGAGGTCAAGAATTTCAAGACTTCATTCGAGGTGACTGACAAATTTGCACGCAAGATCATGGATTCTCCAATTGTGCAGAGTGTACTTGATTGGGTACTTGCGAAAGAGGATGCCGCTCGTCGTGCAGAATTGCGCAAGCTCAATAAAGATACAGACAAGGTCAATCCTCGATCGATCGAAAAGCTCAATGATGCATCCAAGAAAGGTGATCGCAGTGAGTGCATGATCTTCTTATCTGAAGGTGATTCGGCAGCAACAACGATCAAGTCTGCATGTAAAGCTTATAAGGATCCAACACTAATTGGATCCTATCCTCTACGCGGTAAACCTCTGAATGTCTGTGGTATTGATACAAAGCGCCTTGTTGCAAATCAGGTATTCTCTGACATGATGGTTGCCGTAGGATTAAAGATGGGCGAAAAGGTAGAAAATGTCTCTCAGCTTCGCTACGGTAAAATTGTGCTACTTACTGACGCAGATTTTGACGGATTCCACATCTCAGGTCTACTGCTCAATATGTTCAAAGAATATTGGCCAGAGCTGTTGAAGCTTGGTTGTGTATATCGTTTCGTTACTCCGACGGTTAAGGTTTTCCTGAAAAAAGAAACTTTGATGTTCATGACCGAAACAGATTTTCTGAATTGGAAAAAAGAAAACGACGGTAAAGTTCAGTATACATCGAAATATTATAAAGGTTTAGGATCTAGTAAAACTAATGAATTTATGGAATATGTGAAGAACATGGATCAACACTTGATTCCGATTCGTTATGAAGATGTTCAGGATTTTGATTCACTCGATCTTGCTTTCAACCACTCACGCGCGGACGATAGGAAACAATGGCTTTCAATAGCTTAAAAACGTTGCATGTGACATTTCTCGCTCAATGTAGAAAAATAGCAATAGAACCAAAAACGAGATATCTGCCCGATATCTCGGAGTTGAGTCACGTAGCTTGGTTGGTGATCAACAAACGCATAATAGTCAAAAATGTTTATGCTAAACTGGGATTAACCTTACACCACTTTTATGAGACTGTTTTGTTGCAAGCAGATCCCACCTACATTACGCCGAAATGTAAGGTATGCGGTGAACCGTTAAAAGTGCACTCAATTTATGAGGGCTTTTATGATTTTAAATCAGAAGATGTTATTGTTTGCTCCAGTGCATGCTACCAAAAGACTGATAGAGCAAAGCTCAACAGAGTACTCAAGGCAAAAACAATAATGCAGTCGAGAAGAGAAGCCGGTAAACCGTATGGGTTTGTCAACTCGTGGACTGAAGAAGCTCAGGCGAAAAGAAAAGCCACAAATCTTGCAAGATATGGGTACGAGCATTCTGCGTCATCACCTACGGTGAAAGCCAGAGTTGTTGCAACAAACGAAAAGAAATACGGTGCGCCTGTGCCATTTGCAAACAACAATGGGCAGCAAAAATCTAAGAATAGCACAATAGCATTAGGTAGAAAAAAATCATTCGCAACACTAAAAACTTTGGAGGAGCAAACTGGTATTGCTATAGTTTCGACTGAAGAAGATTTTATACTGACCGGTGAATTCGATGCTAGATGCTCACATTGTAATCATAACTGGCGCACGACACCTATGAATAAGAACAAGTTTTTTGTGTGCCCTGAATGTAATGTCAAGGTGTCACGCGTGCATAGAATGGTGACAACATATTTAGATGAATTAGGAATTCAATACACCATCAATGATAGATTACTGATAAATCCGTATGAGCTGGATATTGTGATACCATCTCAGAAAATTGCTATAGAGATTAACGGAAATTATTGGCACTCTGAAGCAATTGCGTGTAAAGATTATCATCAGATGAAAACCGAGTTAACCTCTAAAGTAGGATACAAATTGATCCATTTGTTTGAAGGAGAAATAATTTATCGTTTTTCGGCTGTAAAAAATATTCTGCAAGCAAAGCTTACAGAAAATAAAAAGATTTTTGCTAGAAAAACCTCCTTACGCAATGTTGATGCTAAAACGACACGAGATTTTCTAGAAACACACCATTTACAGGGTGCAGCTCGCAGTTCACTATCTATAGGACTGTTTAGAGGTGATGAGTTACTATCTGTTCTGACTATTGCTAAAGCGCGTTTCAGTAAAAAGCATACTCATGAAATCATTAGATTTGCTACAAAAAGTGGAATTCGTGTCGTTGGCGGCTTCTCAAAACTACTGAAATGCGCGCTAAATCAATTGCCTAAAAATAGTAGCGTTGTCACGTATGCAGACCGAAGATTTTCAGATGGTGATGTGTATATCAAAAATGGCTTCATTTTTGATCATATTGCACAACCTTGCCAGTGGTTTTGTAAAGGCGCAGGTGTTTTGCAACATAGAAGTTTATTCCAAAAACACCTACTCCACAAAAAACTCACGATATTTGATCCGACTCTTACGGCTGCAGAGAACATAAAACGTGATGGTTGGATGAGCATATGGGATGCTGGTCATCTAGTATTCACCATTAGTAATTAGTTGTTTACATTCCACGCTCAATATGATAGAATGACTTCACTACTACTGATGAAGAGGTATCCAAAATGGGTAAAGATGAAATGAAGTTTGCAGAAGCACTTTTACTCTATGTCGTATCGATCTTCGGATCGTATCATGCGATCGAATCTGCGTTTCCTGGTAAAGCCGATCATTGGACAAAAAATGCTAATGAGTACTTTCAGATGTGGCGACAAGGGTGCTATGTCGTACCTAGAGGTGATAAGATCGGTCCCACTGAGTATGCTTGTCCGGAAGGAAGTGTAAAATGATCAACAAAATTTTGTCACTAATCGGCCAAGCAATTGGCGGCGCAATTCTTCTGATCGTTCTGCTAGTTGTAGCACTCGGAACAGCTGGATACTTTCTAATCGGTCCTTTCATCATCGCGACGATAGTGTTACTCTTTGTCACTAAAATCCGAGGCGGCAACTCCTCGAAATTGATGAAAGAAGTAGGATCATGTTTCTTGCTTGCATGTTGGCAAGCAGTGATTCTTGGAGTGGCAGGAGTCTTCACCATATTAGTATGGGGTATCTTTGGGTCCATTCTGTTCGAAACTATGCTATATCAATCGGTATTTCTGAAAATTGCATGTATGTTTATTGCTATGATACCGCTAGGCATATACGCGTTTATTTTCTTCGGCCTTGTGATGAACTGGTGCACCGGTGAATTTTCGATCATTGCACGCCTCAACAGCGCAACCAAACGTTAAGGAATCAAAGTGACAGCTAACAAAACTGCCGCCCCTGTTCGTATTAGTGAATTCATGGATCGAGATTTCAAACTGTTTTCTCTCTATGACAATCTTCGTAGTATCCCGTATTTGACTGATGGTTTCAAACCTTCCCAACGAAAAGCTGTTTGTGGTATGTTGATGCGCGGTGAGAATGCACCGGAAATTAAGGTGAGCCAATTGACTGGTACCGTTTCAGCGTGCGTATCGGGTGATACACTCGTTTTGCTCGCCAGTGGCGAGCAAATTGAAATTGCGGAACTCGCAAAAAGATTCGATGATGATCCTGATTATCAAATAGAATTAATGACATATAATACTATGAGCAACATCAGTGAACCAAACGCCTGCGAAATGGCGTGGAAAACCAAAGAAGTTGATGAACTTATAGAATTAGAGTTAGAGACCGGCGAGTTGATTAGGCTGACTGGTGATCATGTAGTATTTACCGATTGTGGAGAAGTACGAGCTGATAAGCTCACCGTGGAACACCGGATTCTATCTCTATGATTAAACCTATAAATAAAAGCATTATATCATCACGGAGAGCATATAATGCTGCAGTTATTTGCGAAGCCGATTGGTTTCGAGAGGAAGTTGGTTGGTGATGGCTCATACAACATTTATCTGATTACACATGAAAAAACCGGGCTACAGTATGTCGGTCAGTTTCATGGTGATATTCAAATGAGATTTTTACAACACATGAATTTTTGTGGATCACTCATAATTGAGTTGTTACTGCGAAATTCTTATAAGCCGTCTGAATTCAACATACAGCTTCTTCAGAGTGTGAGTAGTAGAAGAGAAGCGAATAGTGCCGAAGCGTATTTTACGCGAATGATAGGCACAAATTTTCCATTTGGTATGAATATAGAGCGGGCGCCATGCATGTACGGTAAGTTCTGTGAGTCCTACAGAACTTACCGGGAGCGAGGTTGGGATACATCCCTGCTCATAGGCGACCTCAGAAAAACCAACCAGAAAAAAACTCTACTGCAAGATCAAATTGAGAAGATTGCGCAATTTCAACGCTGTGAGCTTTTAGATGTTGACAGAAATAGGCGTTCTTCTTTTTCATGGGCTCGACAAGTAGGTACACATAACTTCATTGTTGACAACAATGAAAAATTCATGAATGGCAGAAAGAAGCTTCAGGACCGGAGAAAAAATGGCGGTTCGACTCAAATGGAGAAAGACGCCGACGAAAAAAAGAAGTTTACAATCAAGGATTTTTGGAGTAAAATAGATAAAGATAAAAAATCAGAGAGACTAGACAGAAGCCTGAACAGAGCAAATGAAAGAATTCGATGCCCGGTGTGTGGGATTGAATCAAACAGATCAAACATCACGAGATATCATATCAGAGGAAAATGCAAGGATGCTTTCGATAAAATCAATCAGCAAAATTAAAGTTAGTAATCCTGTAGCAGTGTACGATCTCACTATGCAGAATAATTCGAATTTTTATGCAGGGCAGTCAAAAATTCTTCTGCATAATTGCACTTCATACCACCATGGTGAAGGCAGTCTATCCCAGACTATCATCGGTATGGCGCAAGATTACGCTGGCTCAAACAACATGAATTACTTTGTGCCCAACGGCCAATTTGGCAATCGCCTGTGTGCCGAAGCTGCCGCGGATCGTTATATTTTCACACAACTATCACCAAACTTTCGCAAAATCTTCAAGAAAGAAGATGATTTCATTCTTGAGCCACAGTATGACGATGGTGATGAAATTGAGCCGGTCACGTATCTACCCGTGTTGCCTAACGTGCTTATCAACGGTTCTCGTGGTATGGGCACTGGTTACGCATGCCATATCCTCAACTACAATCCAGAAGATTTGCGCTTAGCAATCATCGCGGAACTGCAAAGTAAGAAATGGGAACCTCTCGTTCCGTGGTATCGCGGTTTTCAAGGTAAAGTTTATCGAAATGTTACCAACGAAATCAATCCAAATCAGGTTGTATTTGAAGGTGTTTTGGAAGTAGTAAACTCCACTACTATCAAGATCACTGAGTTGCCTATTGGTATCTACGCATCAGACTACAAGAAAACCCTGTTGAAACTTGAAGACCTCGGTGTCATCAAATCGTTTGATGATAATTCAGTCGAAGGCGCCTTTGAATACGTTGTGACTTGCCCACGTGCAACCACGATGTTGACACATGCCGAGTTGATGACGAAGTTTAAATTGATCTCCCGTGAATCTGAAAATGTGACAGTATGGGATGAACACAAACGAATCAAAGAATTCAATGATGTCAACGAATTACTGAAGCATTTTGTCGCATGGCGCGTTACGAAATACGATCTACGTCGTTTGACGTTGGTTGATGTTTTGACTGAACAAGTTCGTTACATGTCAGAAAAACTTCGCTTCATCCTGTTTTATCTGGAGAATGTCGATCTCTTCCGCAACAAGAAAAAGCCAGAATTGGTCGAACTGCTAGAGAAGCAGAAATTTACTGACATCTCAAAATTGATGTCACTGTCAATTTGGTCTTTGACATACGATGAAATTGAGAAGTTGAAGAAAGAAATTGCTGATAATGAGGCCCAAATCGAATCTCTGAAAAATGACAACGCCAAAGATATGTACCTTCGTGAATTGAAAAGTTTGAAGCTGTAACGACCTGTTCATAAAGGCAAACCCGACGGTCGATACCACATTCTGCATCATTCAGACCATCATCGAACTACTTTTCTAGGTGTCACGGTGTTTGCTTCTAAGGAAGAAGCTCTACAAAGCAGCCTCGATGAGCTGGATGCTGAAATCAAACTGTTTCAACGTTTGCACTGACAAGTCAACTTCATGCCGCAAGAGGAACGGGACAGTAACAGTAAGGTAGCATGAGCATGCAGTGTGCTCCTGTTGAACGTAGAATTTGAAGACAATAAGTACTATTGACTAAGCGGTGATAATCACTGGGATCAACCGCATAAAAGAAATCTGATAAGTCGGAATGTTACAACAGTCATGAAACGACAAATGATGTTCGTGACAGTAGTGACGCAACTCAAAATGAAAGAAATGAAGATGGAATCTGTAACAAATTCTCGCGAACATCATCCTATGGAAGACTATTTGTTTTTAGCCTTTTGCATAGCGTCATGTATTCAACTCTTGTTGTTTTTTGATCAAAGTTTTGATGCGCTGTTGACTGCCATGTTGACATTCAATGCCATAGCCCCAATATCGTCATCATGCGAATGCGACGTTGGTGAATTATTTTCACTTAGCTTCGGGCGCTGATGATGTTTGATTGGGATTCAACCTTAACGATCATATCTGGCGGCCAAACCGGTGTCGATATAGCCGCGTTAAAAGCCGCTAGAAAGGCAGGTCTGTTGACGGGTGGTTTCGCCCCAAAAGGTTGGAAGACGCTTGACGGCCCCAATCCATTACTGCGCGATTTCGGTATGATTGAGTGTCATTCTGACTATTATGCGGAGCGTACAGAACAGAACGTAAAGGCCGCCGATCTCACGATACGTATCGCACGATACTTCGATTCTTCTGGTGAAAAGTGTACCTATAACGCCATCGTCAAGCATAAGAAGCCGAGAATCGATATAATTGAAGATTCTCTTACCGACGAGAATCTTGAATACTATGAGAATTTGATTAGTGCAGCAGGACCGTCAATCATCAACATTGCTGGAAATTCAGAAAAAACTGCTCCAGGAATTGGTGTAAAAGCTGAAGCGTGGCTGAAAAAACTCTTCATCAGACTTAAAAAGTAGTTTACAAAAACGCCCCACTATGTTACAATGCATCATCTCTTCTGTTGTACCTCTCCCGAGCCATCTGCTCGAAGAATAAATCCCGATGATAAAAGTGTAAGTACCACGTAATTTTGCGTGGGATTCTAAATCTTTATATGAAAGACAATCATGTCAAATTTCACAGACGTTGTGGCGTTCCACAAAAAATTCGAAGTACCTGTTCCCGCTGAACTCACTCTCATGGATGAGAAAGCATTTAGTTTCCGTTCCAAATTTCTTTACGAAGAACTCGAAGAATTTAAATCCGCGTATGCATCCAACGACCTAATTCTTGCAATAGATTCACTGCTTGATCTGGTTTATGTTGCTTGTGGTACGCTGAATTTCCTCGGTGTTCATGAATTCGAAGAAACTACCCAGCCACTGCAGAATGTTACAGGTATTCCAACTCTACTGCGCAGGGCGTGGCATCATGGACTTTATCTAAACATGAAGGACACCATTGATGAATTTGTTCGTCAGCATAATGTGGGCAATCTAACTCTAGCAATAGAAGCTCTGAGTAGCGTTATACGTGTGACTAAAGAATGCGCAGCGCAAATGACTTTGACGCAGCAAGTATGGGATGACACTTGGAATGCAGTACAAACTGCAAATATGACCAAAGTACGTGCTGCGTCTGCCGCCGATTCCAAACGTGGATCTTCACTAGATGTAGTCAAACCTAAAGGTTGGGTTGCACCAGAACGTACACATGTCGAAGTAGTGAATCGTGCGATTCTTGAGTATGCTGCAATGTCTTCACATCAATTGTATCGGGTTATCGTCGATGAGAATCAGGACAATGAGGAATTTGATGTTGACAGCGCTGAAGTAAATGTTTTGCTATCTTTTAATTCGTCACAACACCCCAAACTGATCAGTGAAGCGGTTCTTGCTGTTTTTGGTGCGCAAGCGGCACAGTGGCACGATGTGCCCGAAATGTTCAATTCATTCACCGTGATCGATATGGGTCAATCATGAAAGAATATCTAAACTTAGTGTCGAGAGTAATGAATAACGGTTTCATTAAAGGGGATCGCACGGGTACAGGAACTATCTCTAGTTTTGGTGAACGGATGGAATTTGATTTGCAGGAAGAGTTTCCAATCGTCAAGGCAAAATTCACAGCATTTCGGCCAATGGCAGAAGAATTGCTCTGGTTCTTACGCGGGTCAACTAACAAAAAAGATCTTCAAGAGAAAAACGTGCACATATGGGATGAATGGGGTAACGATGAAACTGGAGAGATGGGACCTATCTATGGATATCAGTGGCGCAAGTGGAATAAGCACACTGTAAAATCCTTCGGTGAACAGATTGATCATGCTGATGGATCAGTCACTTTTACTGATGCCAAGGTCACCATTCAGCACGTTGATCAGATCAAAGATGTGATTGAGCGCTTAAAGAAAAATCCTGACGATCGACGCCTGATCGTATCAGCTTGGAATGTCGCTGATATCCCCGACATGGCGCTACCACCTTGTCACTCTTTCTTTCAGTTCTACAGTCGTAAACTGACGCAACATGAGCTATTCCAACAGTGGACAAAGAAACACATAGGCATACAAACCGCTCAACTACAAAATGAAGTGTTGAGATTGCAATCTGAGGAAGGTATCATCGTAGGACAAATGAGTGATGAAGATGCCAGAAAATTAGGACTTTGCACTCGCATTCTAGATTGTCAGTTGTATCAGCGAAGTGCTGATATCGGTCTTGGCGTACCTTTCAACATTGTATCTTATGCGCTGTTGACACATATGGTCGCACAGGTCGTAGACATGATCCCAGGCAGGTTTGTTCATATAATGGGTGATACCCATATCTATCAGAATCACGTTAGTGGCTTAAGTGAAATGTTGTCTCGTGAACCAATTATCCAAAAAGCGCGCATCTGGTTAAACCCAGATATCAAAAACATTGACGACTTCACAATGTCGGATATCAAATTGACAGATTATGTGTATCATCCCAAAATAGCTCTGGAGGTAGCAGTATGATAATACGATATCTCAGACCTGATTGTGTAAATGTTGCAATGGGTGGTAAGAATTTCTCATGGACAACCTCACCACACAATCTCGGTGGAATTACATTCGCGATAGAAATAAATCAGGATGATGAGACCCTTA
>JACCDN010516234.1_pt1 | contig 11922 bp, 11 predicted proteins | sample 7441691 | NCBI WGS metagenome assembly JACCDN01 (sample SAMN15323439, study PRJNA562643) | freshwater metagenome | isolation source: river surface water | place: USA:Blue River Watershed | collected 2017-08-16
GCCAGGTCGACATCCACATCTCTCTCTAACGATAGAGTGTAAACTTTATAGCCTTTTTTGCGGATATACTCAATAAGGTTGCCCTCATGTTTGCGACAGATGAAAGTGCATTGGACTCCCTCAGCAGAAAGGGCATCGGCCAGTGTTAAGCAACGCATGACGTGTCCTGTACCCATCTGGATAGAAGCATCAACACGAAAGGTGGCTTTCATATTTAAATATTTGCAGCTTGTGCCTGCATTACCTTAAACAACCATTCTGCCCGCTCCCAGTCTTCTGGCGTATCAATATCTTGCACACGGTGGCGCGGTAGCTTGACTGGGGCTGCGTCAAGACTAAAAAGCTTCTTACCTTGCAGCCAAGCTTCCGCTTTACCCCAATAAAACTGTCCAGCATCATGCCAGGCTTCTGGCAGATCTTGTGAACGTGTGCCAAAGTTCTCTGGTTGGAACATTTCCAAACGCTGTTCTGGAGTTATGCGCACGGCTCTCTGAATTGGAAATGCATAACTCGTTACAGAAAAGGCGTATTCAGCCTCGGTACTCTGCAAAGTAATGAGCCCACGCTGCAGGTCGGTGGCTTGCAAAAAGGGTGCAGTAGCATAAATGCAGCAAACATACTGCGCCTGCTCCCCATTTTGATTTTGCCAGTCTATTGCATGAGCAATTACTGGAATGGTACCTGTGTGGTCGTCCGAAATTTCTAGCGGGCGAACAAATGGCACTTCCGCTCCAAGGGCTTGAGCCACTTGTGCAATCTCATTATCGTCCGTACTGACGACAATCCGGTCAAAACACTTGCTTTCCAACGCCGCCTTAATCGACCATGCGATTATAGGTATGCCACAAAAAAGTTTGATGTTTTTACGTGGAATACGTTTGCTACCACCACGGGCAGGAATAACAGCAAGCCTCATGAGGCTAGGACCTCCCTCAAAACCTCTACAACATAGTCTTGTTGCTCTTCCGTTAATGTCTGGTACATAGGCAGGCTGATGGCTTCAGAGTAATACTTTTCAGCCTGTGGGTAATCTCCAACCTTGAAGCCCATGCGCTGGAAGTACGGTTGGGTATGAATTGGAATGTAGTGCAAGTTAATGCCAACACCCTTTGCGCGCATCACTTCAAAAACCTGACGATGGGTTTTGCAAATCATACCCAGTTGTAAGCGAATCACGTAAAGATGCAGACCGGAATAGCTGTCGGGGTTTTGCCATGGAGTGATCAAGGGCAAGTCAACTAGCAGTTCATCATAACGGCGAGCCAGTTCGTGACGGCGAGCCACGTAGGTATGCAGGCGTTGCATCTGACTAACACCCAAGGCGGCTTGCAACTCTGTCATCCGGTAGTTATAACCTAAGTCAACTTGCTGGTAGTACCAGGGGCCATCAGGAGCATGAGTCATGTGCGCAGAGTCACGGGTAATACCATGGCTACGTAGCAAAGCTATTTTGTGGGCTAATTTGTCACAATTAGTCACAGCCATACCACCCTCTGCGGTAGTGATGATTTTGACGGGATGGAAACTGAACACTGTGATGTCACTGTAGCGGCTATTGCCAATGAATTCACCTTTGAATTTACCTCCAATGGCATGTGAAGCATCTTCGATTATTTTGAAACCATATTTTTGGCCAAGCTCATGAATGGCAGTCATATCACAGGGCTGACCGCAAAGATGAACAGCCACAAGCACTTTAGGTAATCGACCAGTTTGTTCAGCGCGAATCAATTTTGTTTCCAGTGCTTGTGGGCAGAGGTTATAGGTACGGGGGTCAATATCAACAAAGTCCACATGCGCACCACAGTACAAACCGCAGTTAGCCGAGGCCACAAAAGTCACAGGTGTGGTCCAAAGCCAATCACCTGGACCAAGACCTAAAGCCAAACACCCTATGTGTAGGGCAGATGTTGCACTATTAACCGCTAATGCGTATTTCGCCCCAACTTGCTGGGCTACAGCTTTCTCAAACAGCGGTACTTGAGGCCCTTGAGTCAAAAAATCAGACTGCAACACTGCCACCACCGCATCAATATCTTCTTGAATAACATCTTGGCGGCCATAAGGAATCATTAAATGCTCCCAATTTTTTCGCGATTGATATCTATCCAGCCTTGCAGTTGGGCGTCGGACATCCACTCTGCGTTATTATCACTGGCATACACAAAGCCCTCAGGGACTTTTTTGCCGTCTTTGATGCGCTCCGGGCTGCTACCCCATTCATTGATAGTGGGTAATATTTTAAAGTGCTCAGGGTATTCATAGGTATAAAAAGCATCTTCCGCGCCAATCATCTGCTCATGCAGTTTCTCACCAGGTCGAATGCCCACCACCTCTTGCTTGCACTCAGGGGCAACGACACGCCCCAAATCGGTTACTTTCATGGAAGGAATTTTTTTGACATAAATCTCACCGCCCACCATGTCTGCAAATGCATGCCAGACCATCTCCACACCTTGCTCCAAAGAAATCATGAAGCGAGTCATACGCTCATCTGTAATAGGCAGCACACCTTTAGAACGAATCGACAAAAAGAATGGAATAACCGAGCCGCGTGAGCCCATGACATTGCCGTAACGCACCACTGAGAATCTAGTGCCATGTTCGCCTGAATAAGCGTTGGCTGCAACAAACAGTTTATCTGAGGTTAGCTTGGTGGCACCATAAAGGTTGATAGGGCTACTAGCTTTGTCGGTTGACAGAGCCACGACGCCTTTGACGCCTTTATCAATACATGCATCAATCAGGTTCATAGCACCATTGACGTTGGTCTTGATACATTCAAAGGGGTTGTATTCGGCAGTAGGCACAATCTTAGTTGCAGCAGCGTGAACCACATAATCCACGCCGTCCAAGGCGCGGTAAAGGCGCTCTTTGTCGCGCACATCGCCAATAAAGAAACGCACTCGGCTATCGCCGTGGTATTTTTTGGCCATATCCCATTGCTTCATCTCATCACGTGAAAAGATGATGATTTTTTTGGGATTGTATTTACTCAATGTCATAGGAACAAATGTGTTACCAAATGAGCCTGTGCCGCCGGTGACGAGGATAGTAGAGTTTTTTAGCATGTCATAACTTTCCTTAATCCGTGGAAAATATATCTCTCGTAAACACTTTAAAAGAAACATCCGCGAGAGCGTCAGTTACCCTGTTTGCAACAATGACAGTAGATTGTTTCTTGAATTCAACAAGATTCGAAATAAGTAGGGCACCCTCAAACTCCAAAGCATGAAGCGCGGGTTCGTAAATGATGATTTTTATATTTCTCTCTTTAATTCTTTTGATGATTCCTTTTATAGCACTTGCTCTGAAGTTGTCTGATCCAGTTTTCATTATTAACCTATAAATACCAACCACAGGACTTTCAGTATTTTCAAATTTATTAGACTTTGCAAGACGAACAATCTCAGATGCTACAAAGTCTTTACGTGTATTGTTAGCATCAACAATGGCATGAATTAGATTCTGAGGCACATCGCGGTAGTTTGCCAACAGTTGCTTTGTATCTTTAGGCAGGCAATAGCCGCCATACCCGAAGCTGGGGTTGTTATAGTGGTTTCCAATACGCGGATCCAGACAAACTCCATCAATGATCTGGCGAGTGTTGAGTTCGTGAGTGGCGGCGTAAGTGTCAAGCTCATTGAAATAGGCCACACGCATGGCTAAGTATGTGTTAGCAAAGAGTTTTATGGCTTCAGCCTCGGTACTATCAGTAAAGAGTATTGGGATTTCTTGTTTAATGGCGCCCTGTTGCAAAAGCTTAGCGAAAAGTTCAGCTCGCGGGGACTTTTCACCGATGACGATGCGAGATGGATATAGGTTGTCGTGAAGAGCTAACCCCTCTCGCAGGAATTCGGGACTAAAGATTAAATTATCTGCGCTTAGCGCTTTCCTGGTTGTGGCGGTATAACCCACTGGAACAGTCGACTTAATGACCATTACTGCCTTCGGGTTAATAGTCATTACATCCTTGATAACCGCTTCAATGGACCGGGTGTTGAAATAGTTTGTCTCAGGGTCGTAGTCAGTAGGAGTAGCAATGACTACGAAGTCAGCACCACTGTATGCATCTTGCTTATCAAGCGTGGCACGAAAATTCAATTGCTTATTCACCAGAAAATCTTTAATTTCTTTATCTTCAATTGGTGATTTTTTTTGGTTAAGAAGGGCTACTTTTTCAGGAATAATGTCTAAGTAGACAACTTCATTATGCTGGGCAAGAAGGATTCCGTTAGATAACCCCACATAACCGATGCCGACGATAACAATTTTCATTCAAGGCTCACGTTAACTGAATATCCATTGGCCTTGAGTAAAGCGTGGCGCTGAGCTTCTTCCAGGTCGGCAGCCACCATTTCACTGCACATTTCCCGGGCTGTAATTTGTGGAGTCCAACCCAGCTTCTGCTTAGCTTTACTCGGGTCACCCAGCAGAGTTTCAACTTCGGTTGGACGAAAGTAACGCGGGTCAATCCGCACAATGGTTTGACCCACTTGAAGTGCGGGAGCTTTATTACCCTCAATTTTTTCTACAATAGCAAGTTCTTCAACGCCTTGACCTTCAAAACGCAGAGTGACACCCATCTCTAGAGCACCCCATTCAATGAACTGGCGAACACTATATTGTTGGCCAGTAGCAATCACAAAGTCTTCAGGTTGGTCCTGCTGAAGCATCATCCATTGCATGCGCACATAATCTTTAGCGTGACCCCAGTCGCGAAGAGCATCTAGATTGCCCATGTACAAGCATTGCTCCAACCCCTGGGCAATATTAGCAAGGCCGCGAGTAATCTTACGGGTAACAAAGGTTTCTCCTCGACGCGGGCTTTCGTGGTTGAAAAGAATGCCATTACAAGCATAAATGTCGTAAGCCTCACGGTAATTAACCACAATCCAATATGCATACATTTTGGCCACAGCATATGGGCTACGTGGATAGAAAGGTGTGGTTTCTTTTTGCGGAATTTCCTGGACAAGACCATAAAGCTCGCTTGTACTGGCTTGGTAAAATCGTGTTTTCTTCTCCAACCCCAAAATTCTGATGGCTTCTAGAATTCGCAGAGTGCCAATTGCATCTACGTCTGCGGTATATTCAGGACTTTCAAAGCTAACCGCCACATGACTCATAGCCCCCAAGTTATAAATTTCGTCAGGTTGCGTCTCTTGAATAATGCGTATCAGGTTGCCAGTGTCGCTAAGGTCACCATAATGTAGCTTGAATCGCGCATCATCTACGTGCGGGTCTTGGTAGATGTGATCCAACCTTTGAGTATTGAACGAGCTGGCGCGACGTTTAATTCCATGCACAAAGTAACCTTTTTCAAGCAGAAATTCTGCTAGATAGGAGCCATCTTGTCCGGTAATACCCGTAATGAGGGCAACTTTAGATTGTGTCATCAAGATACTTGCCTTTAATTATTCGAAATGAAATTATTTAGAAAATCCTGGTAAGTCTGAGCCAAGCCAGCCTCCAGTCCAACATGCGCAGACCAACCCAGCTGATTGAGGCGCGAGCTATCAATCAGCTTGCGTGGTGCGCCATCAAATTTGCTAGTGTCAAAAGTAATTTGACCTTGGTAACCAACTGTTTTGCAAATGATTTCAGCAAGCTGCCGAATGGTCACATCTTGACCAAAGCCCACATTGAGGTGGCTCAACATGGGTTGAGTGTGCTGATCATAAGCCTTCTTCTCAAGGTTCATAACGTAAATACAGGCCGCAGCCATATCGTCAACATACAGGAATTCTCGCCTAGGAGTACCTGTACCCCATATTGACACACTTTGAAGCTTCTTGAGCTTCGCTTCGTGAATCCGCCTAATTAATGCTGGTATTACATGTGAATTTTCTGGATGGTAATTATCACCAGGGCCGTAAAGATTAGTGGGCATGACGCTACGATAGTCGATCCCATGACTATCCCCATACTGCGAATTATAACTTTCACAGAGTTTAATGCCAGCAATCTTAGCAATAGCATAGGGCTCGTTAGTAGGTTCAAGAGTCCCCGTTAGTAAGGCACCTTCACTCATTGGCTGGGTCGCCAGTTTCGGATAAATACAGCTAGATCCCAGAAATAAAAGTTTCTTTACGCCACTTCGAAAGGAAGCATCAATAACGTTAGCTTCTATCATCAGATTTTGATAAATAAATTCAGCTGGGTAAGTGTTATTGGCATGGATGCCACCTACTTTTGCAGCGGCTAGATAGACCTGGTCGGGCTTTTCTGTTGCAAAGAAAGAGCGAACCGCCAACTGATCCGTGAGATCTAGCTCACTATGAGCTCGTGTAATAATATTGTCACGGCCTTGCTGTTTTAACATACGTACTAAGGCAGAGCCCACCATACCTCGATGGCCTGCAACATAGATTTTTGGTTGTTGACTCATGATTACGTACGCCCGTATCTATCCTCAAAACGTACGATGTCATCTTCACCTAAATAACCACCCGATTGAACTTCAATAATTTCAAGAGGTATCGAGCCAGGGTTTGCTAAACGATGAAGTTCACCTAATGGGATGTATGTCGATTGATTTTCACTCAAAGTCAGAACTTTTTCACCATTTGTAATTTCAGCTGTACCTTTCACCACAATCCAATGCTCGGCACGGTGATGATGTTTTTGTAAGCTCAAACTAGCCCCTGGTTTAACTTGAATTCGCTTAACTTTAAAACCAGCCCCTTCGTCCACGCTGTCGTACCAACCCCAAGGACGGTGGACCTTCCTATGAAAAGCATGCTCATCTCGCTCAGATTTTTGCAGTTCAGCAACAACCCGCTTCACATCCTGACTTCGGGACTTATCAGCCACCATAACTGAATCTGGTGTTTCAACAACAATCAGATTCTCCACACCCACAAGACTAACCAAACGACTGCTTGCATAAACAAGTGTATTTTGACTATTTACTGTCAATACATCACCCACATGAGCATTTCCAAATTCATCTTTAGGTAATATTTTCCAAACAGCATCCCAAGCGCCCAAATCACTCCAGCCCGCATCCAATAGGATCATCTTGAGAGCAAATGAGCTTCCAGGACAATGTTCCATGACTGCGTAATCCACTGATTCTGACTCTATGGCAATAAATGCATCTTTGCCAGGTCTAATAAAACTAGCATCAATGATTCTTTGATCCCAAGCTATTTGAGTAGCTTTTAATAAATCAGGCCTAAATTGTTCTAATGCTTTCAACCATACTGAAGCCCTCAAAACAAATATTCCAGCATTCCAGTAATAGCCCCCCTCCTGGAGGTAAGCCTTCGCTGAGGCTTCATTAGGCTTCTCTACAAAGCGCTTAACTACTTGCGCAGTATCATGAGCAACTTCATTACCAGCTCTATTTTCAACTTGAATATAACCGTAGCCGGTTTCTGGGGAATTTGGGGGCACTCCTAAAGTGACAATTATTCCATTCGATGCTTCCTGAATAGCATTTTGCAAAGCTTTTTGATAGGCTTTAGCATCGGTTACAGTCTGATCAGCAGGTGTTACAACCAAGACCGGATCCTGGCCCTGCTCCAATGCCGCCAACGCTCCAAGAGTAAGTGCAGGGGCTGTATTACGACCAACTGGCTCTAACAATGCCGCTCCCAAATTAATATCAATTTCTCGTAATTGTTCAGTAGCCAAAAAGCGATATTCCTCCCCAGTTAGAATCAACGGAGCTGAAACCTCAATATTATCGTTACCAAGTCCTATCGCTCGATGTGCTGCCTGCTGAAACAAACTTTCATTTCCGGTTAAACACAAAAACTGCTTTGGAAAGCCAGCCCTCGATAGCGGCCAAAGTCGCGTGCCAGAACCACCACACAAAATTACGGGAATTACCTTAATCATACTTTTTGGATTTCTTTATGATCATTTTTAACTTCAGATTTAAGCGCTTCAATTTCAGCTTTGAGCTGATCATACTCACCCATCTTACGCTTCAAAAAACGCTGAGTCATTGTGACTTTTTCAGCCAAACCACAGGGAGTCAATACGTAGATATAACCAAACTTATTTTTGGAATAAGCAAAATTTTTAACCCTGACCCAACCTTTATCCACCAGAGCCTTTAGGCAATAATTCACACTGCCAAGGCTTATACCTAAAGACTGAGCCAACTCCCTTTGAGTCAAATCCGGATTATCTTTTAGCAAACTCATTACTTTGTAATGCGTTTCTTCTTTAGTTTTAGTTAGAGTCAAGAGATTCTCAGGAATTTAAGTTGAATTTTAAATACGCTACCGCCGTGCCCGACTAAATGAAAATATGCCAGCAACCTGCGAGATTTTATCAAAATTGAGGGGGGGGCGTTCAACTATTGAACAAAAAGTATCTGAACAATCGTAAAGTTTATAATTTAAATTAAGAAAGCGAATGTAGTCAGGAGCGCTAATACCCACTCTGAGTTAAAAATTTTGACCTAACTCATCAACAATATCTAAATTTAAATGCCCTATACTAAAAGCTTAAAATTCTCCCTTTAATTTACTTATTTTCCTGCCTCTTACGCTTGAAGTACTGACCATCAAAGTCTTTTTTCTGATATGAACTAAGTAGTAAAGAAGTAAGCGTACATCAATTTATATTCATTGTTATTCTTGCTGAAGTTTTTCATCTACACTTAAACAATTGCTAACTTCACTTAAACCCCCCATAGATGTTTAGAGTTCTCCCTGGGTTATATGAGGACCTGAATCTGAAAGTCTAAGTAATTGAATAAAAAAATTATTCAAAGCTTAACGTTTAAGACTGTAACAATTGATTTGACTCTGATCTTGAGTTGTACACATTACAACTAAATTTTTAAAACTAATACCATTTTTGAGCTCTGAAAACTATAATTATTATCTATGGAATTATTAATTCTCGCGTTTTTTGTAAGTCTTATCACAACCCTTGTTTTGATCAGATATCAAAATCTTCATAAGAAGGTGAGCATTGATCATGTGTCAACAGGCCCCCAAAAATTTCATACGCATGCCGTTACCAGAATTGGTGGCGTAAGTATTTTTCTGGCCTTAGTGATCAGCGCTTGGGTTGCACACAGTATCCTATCACTTGAAAGAGGTTTACCTCTCCTTCAAATCTGTTTGTGTGCTCTACCTGCCTTTATGATTGGCTTAATCGAGGATCTGACTAAAAAAGTAGGTATAAAAACTCGCCTAATCTTCACGGCAATGTCTGCTTACATGGGCATCTATTTTTTAAATATTTTGATTACCAAAATACAGGTTCCTGGCATTGATTGGGTTTTAAGTGTCGGTGTTGTTGCAATTATTTTCACAGTGATTGCCGTCACAGGACTTGCTAATGCATATAACATCATTGATGGCTTCAATGGTTTAGCTAGCATGGTCGCTATCATCAGCTTGTTGGCTATTGGTTATGTGGCATTCAAAGCTAATGATCCTGTATTAACTTCAATCTGTTTAATCGTGGTTGGGGCTATTGGTGGTTTTTTTATCTGGAATTATCCAAGAGGATTGATTTTTTTAGGTGATGGCGGAGCCTATCTAATTGGATACTTGATTGCCACTTTATCTATCCTACTAGTGATTCGCAATCCAAGCGTATCTCCGTGGTTTGCATTGCTGGTGAATGCATACCCTATTTTTGAAACACTGTTCACAATTTGGCGACGCAGAGTTCATCAAGGTAAAAATCCTGGTCTACCGGATGGAGCTCACTTTCATTCACTGATTTATCGTCGAGTGATTAGATGGGCTGAAGTGCATGAGTCCAAAGAAACTACATCATATGCCAAAAATGCTAAGACATCCCCTTACCTGTGGTTCCTGTCAAGTTTAGCCATCTTTCCAGCAATTATTTGGTGGCAAACAACTTGGATTTTGCAATGTTTTGCCTTGTTATTTTGTGTGTCGTATGTAATGGTCTATAACTCAGTGGTTAAGTTTAAGACACCTGCCATTTTTAAATTACTGAAGTAATCTATTAGCTGCCGAACAATTGTAAAGCTGATTACTTTTCTAACTTGTGCTGTGACTGATTTGATGACCACTAAAACTCATTGAGATATTAGATTTATAAATCAAATATAGAAATTAAATACTCAATTTTCTTAATTGTGGCAATTGAATCTGAAGCTTTTGTACTGAACCTAACACATCAACCAGCAGCATGGCTCTAGACAAGCCATCAGGTAAGGTTTGAAGTTTTTCAAAAAATCCAATGAAGCCTTTGAATGGGCCTTGAGTAATCTCAATCATTTCTCCAGGCTTGAATAGTTCATGCAAAGGTTCTTCTTTGGTACAACGCTGCCTTAAACAGTCAATAATCGTTTCCGGTATTTCTACTGGGTCGGTTGAAGTGCCAAATCTTAAAAGCTGAGAGACACCCCTGGTTGATCTTATTGGAAACCAATTACTGGTGACGTCAGATAAACGGATGAATAAATATCTTGGAAACAAAGGCTCAGTGGCTAGCTGAATTTTTCCCTGTTGTTTTTTCTGAACTTGGCAGGTTGGCAGAAAGACTTCAAAACCCTGAGCTCGAAGATTTTCCAGAGCCCTAAACTCTTCTCTGACCTTGGTATGAATCACATGCCATTTCATATATGGGGATGCCTAAACATTCAATATCTAAGCAATTATTTTATATGCATTAGTAATGTTTTTAAGTATTTTTCTTTCTTATTTCTTAACTTTTAATTTCACTCAAGTAGGACATTTCCCACAATAAAATCAGAACAAACTTATCCATAAACCTGACTATCCTCTTTATTGGATCTTTTCCTACTTAACTTTAAGAAAGAGGTGTATTTATGGGTATTCGTATGAAGTATTTTCCACATGAAATAGGGGTGAATAGTGAACAGGCAGCAGCCATGAATGCTGCTCTTGTGACTGAGTTAGAAATGGATGCAAAGCCACCATCTATGATTACCACCAAGAACCGCGCCTGCGAATTTTTCATCCAAAAAGCTAAGCTCAAAAATCTTAATGCCATAACATGCATGGGTAGCCTTGGTCTTAATTCGACAAAGTCAATACAGTTCTTTAATGGTGATAACAAGCATGTTGAGTTCTTGCGATTGCTTCATGCCATAACCATGATTGGCTATGACGTGAAGATTTCTTTAACGCCTTCTAATTTTCCATTTGGCATCATCAAAGTAGACCCTTGCTGATCCAATAAAAATGGCCAAGGATTTTTCCTTGGCCATTTTTATCTATTATTTTCTCTTTTATCTTCGCTCTTAATTACCCGCCACGATCGACATCACGGCCATGCGCACTGCAATGCCAAAGGTCACCTGCTTAAGTATCACTGAATGTGGGCCATCGGCCACGTCACTGGCAATCTCTACTTCGCGGTTCATAGGTCCTGGGTGCATCACAATCGCATCAGGCTTGGCTAATTTGAGTCTTGCTTGAGTAAGTCCCCATTGTTTGAAGAAAGCATCTCCTTCAGGCACTTGACCGGCTTCCATGCGCTCTTTTTGGATTCTGAGGGTCATCACCACATCGACATCTTTTAAACCTTCTTCAATGTCGTTGAAGATTTTGACGCCCATCATGTTCAGGTCTTTAGGCAACAGACTCTCTGGGCCAATGGCACGAATTTCTTTACATCCCAAAGTAGTCAGCGCATGAATATTCGACTTAGCCACACGACTGTGAACGATGTCGCCAATGATGGCTACTTTGATTTTGGTGAAATCTTGTTTGTAATGACGCATGGTGTACATATCGAGTAAACCTTGCGTGGGATGTTGATTGGTACCATCACCCGCATTGATCACGTGAACATGTGGCGGCAAGTGTTGCGCCACTCCAACCGCAGCACCGGTGGTTTTATGTCTCACCACAAAAATATCAGCCTGCATCGCCACCAAATTATCAATGGTGTCGAGCAATGTCTCACCCTTGGCCGTCGATGATGTTTGTATATCTAAATTGACCA
>JACCDN010737031.1_pt1 | contig 11922 bp, 12 predicted proteins | sample 7441691 | NCBI WGS metagenome assembly JACCDN01 (sample SAMN15323439, study PRJNA562643) | freshwater metagenome | isolation source: river surface water | place: USA:Blue River Watershed | collected 2017-08-16
ATCTTTCCAGGCCAACTTTCTTCTTTATGTGGCCAGCTTAACCAAATGGCATCATGTTGAGCAAATTCAGCAGGAAAGCTATACCCTAATGATTTAGGAGTTTGACCAGAAAAAATATCTAATTTATGCTTCATCGTCAATATATCTTTTTACAATTGGACTATAAGAATCAATTCTTCTATCTCTTAAGAAAGGCCAATGTGTTCTATAACTATCAGACTTCTCTGTATCTATATCTATCACTGCTACTTCTTCTTGATCATGTGATGCTTTGTACAATAAAGAACCAAATGGATTACTTACAAAACTTCCGCCCCAGAACTTCATTAATCCATCTTGCTCTAACCCTACTCTATTTACACTAATCACAGGAACTCCATTGGCTACAGCATGACTTCTCTGAATGGTTTGCCATGCATTGTATTGTTCTGTATTGGTGGCTTCGTCTTGCGCAGTTGCCCAACCAATAGCAGTTGGATAAAATAACATCTCTGCACCCATTAAGCTAGTGATTCTTGCAGCTTCAGGATACCATTGATCCCAACAAATGAGTACTCCAATGGTAGCAAATTTTGTTTTAAAAACCTTATACCCTAAATCACCTGGAGTGAAATAAAATTTTTCATAGTAAGCTGGATCATCAGGAATATGCATTTTTCTATACTTACCTAAATAGGTTCCATCTGCATCTAATACAGCGGTTGTATTATGATATAAACCTTCGGCTCTTTTTTCAAATAAAGAAGCAATAATTACTACACCTAATGATTTTGCTAATACGCTCAATTCATCTGTAGTTTTACCTGGAATAGGTTCTGCTAGTTTAAAATTTTCGTACGCCTCTACATCACAGAAATATAATGAGGTATATAATTCTTGTAAACAAATAATATTTGCTCCACCCTTCGCAGCTTCTTTAATTTTCTCCACTGCTTTTTGCTTATTAGCTGCTACATCAGCAGTACAAGACATTTGAATTAATCCAACTTTAACAATAGCCATTTGATTAAGTTTTATTTTGAATGATGCCATCAAAACTTTTGACACCAATTATTTTATTTGAAATAAATCCTTCAGCATAATCAACCCCTATCTGCTGTCCCAATTCTTTTGCTCTTCCTTTCACAAATTCTAAAAAAGAATTTCCAGAAATAAAAGTAGATGGTTCTTTAGAATTTGGATCATAAAACTGAGAAGCATGCGCTAAAATAGATGCCATTTTTTTATCCATATGCGCACTGATGTCTACTACAAAACTAGGTGTTAGGTTTCTTGATTGTATATAATGAAAAACATTCGCAGGTCTCCATGCAAGTTGTTCAACACCATTATGAGTAGTTTTAATTTTAGATAAGCCTGCTAGAAAACATGCATCAGAAACCAAACTAGCAGCTCTACCATGATCAGGATGTCTATCTTCAGGCGCATTGCATAAAACAATGCTTGGTTGAAATCTTCTAATGCATTCTACAATGGTTAACTGATGTTCTTGATCATTTTTGAAAAAGCCATCTTCCATACCTAGATTTTCTCTAACAGTTACACCTAGAACTTTACTAGCTTCTTGTGCTTCATTCAAACGAATTTCAACTGTTCCCCTTGTTCCTAATTCACCTTTAGTTAAATCGATAATTCCTACTTTCTTTCCTTCTGCTACTGCAGCTAAGATAGCACCCGCACATCCCAACTCCACATCATCTGGATGTGCCCCAAAAGCTAAAATATCTAATTTCTGCATAAGCTGTTTTTAGTTTAACAAAGGTAAGAATTGAAGGGGGTAAAAAATCAAAACCCTCTCTTACAATTAGAGTAAGAAAGGGTTTTAATCTTATTTAAAATGGAGGCTTGAAAGCACTCCCTTTTATGCTTTTTTCGCGTAACGCTTGTTGAACTTATCAATACGACCAGCAGTATCCACTAACATGTTTTTACCAGTGTAAAAAGGATGTGAAGTGTTTGAAATCTCCAATTTGATTACTGGATATTCGTTACCGTCTTCGAATTGAATAGTCTCTTTAGTTTGAGCACATGATTTACCTAAAAATGCTGTACCGTTTGACATGTCTTTAAACACTACAAAACGATAGCTTTCTGGATGGACACCTTGTTTCATTGTATGAATTTTTAAGGAAGCACGGTTTTTGCCGTACAATTATTGAATAGGTTGCAAAGGTAGGCCAAAACAGGTTTTTGACCAAATTTTAGGGCATTTATGCCCAATTTAGGACTTCATATTGATGTATTGTAATGGGATTCCGAAGTTTTCAGCCCTGCAAGCAGCTATAACTTCTTGTAAATCATCGATTTTCTTACCCGTTACACGAATTATATCGTCCATAATAGCCGTTTGTACTTTCAAACCCTTGTCTTTAACAAACTTCACTATTTTCTTAGCATCTTCCTGCTTTAGACCATTTCTAACAGGCACATCTTTTTTAAAGATCTTGCCACTGGGTTGTGGTTCTTTGCCTAAATCAAAGGCATTGGAATCAATTCCTTGCTTAATAGATCTACTTAATAATACATCTACAATTTGTTGCACCTTCATTTCTGAATCAGATTCTAATTTAACCAAGTACTCTTTTTTGTTTAACTCAATTACCACATGAACCCCTTTAAAATCAAAGCGATTGGTGATTTCCTTCTTCACTACATTCACTGCATTATCTAATGTTTGAATGTCTACCGTACTAGAAATATCAAATGATGGCATATACTTAAATTTTAATTTGACAATTTATTGAGCTGGCTTTAATGTAAACCAAGACTTTGCTTTTACTATAAATACGATTCCAAAAATAATCAAGAAAACAGAGATTAACTCGGCCTGAGTGGGCTGAAAAGGTAAAAAATCGTACTTATTATTTACCCTTATTTGCTCCACCAATAAACGCTCCACTCCAGCAAAAATCAAGTAAATACCTGTTAAAATACCAGGTTGACGAACCTTTTTCCTAAAAGACCACATGATTAAAAACAGGATAAAAGTGCCAATGATCTCAAAGAAAGTGGTTGGATACACGGGTAAAGGCAATTGGTTACAATAATTACCAAAACAACCTGCGATACGCTCCCCTTCGTTCACCACATTATGAGGATATTGGTATGCCCAAGCCCAATCTGGGAACCAGCTAAAAGGCTTTGGGTGGGGGTTCACAATTCCCCAGTCTCCATCACCACTCATATGACATCCAATTCTACCAGCTGCATAAGCAAATAACATGGTAGGTGCCATTGCATCTGCAAAATGAATTACACTGATTTTATATTTTTTGATATAAAATATAATCGCAATGGTTGCTACAATCAAACCTCCATAAAAAGTTAAACCAGAAAATGCAATCAATGAACCAATTGGATCTTTTACAAAATCATTGAGGTTTTCTAGATTATGAAAAATCTTTGCACCAATAAAGCCCCATAGAGCTGCTTGTAAAACAATATCACCTACTCTATCATGAGGCCAAACCAAATATTTCTTTTTTTGAGGAGTAGCTAATTTAACCTTATCCTTTTCTTTCCATTTCAAATAAGTCATTAAAGCAGCCACTGCAATACCCGCCCCTATACTACCTTGACTTGAAAAAATATATAATTGTGGATTAGCTAATGCATTTTCAATAATGAAAGCGCCAATTAATTTAAAACCAAACAGAAATCCAAATACAAAACTGGTTGCCAATTCACCCCAAGATGCAGGAGCACCTTCTACAAATTCTTCTTCAATTGCTATAAATTCTCCCAATTTTTCTTTTCTCTTTAATTCACTATGTAAAACAAAGCCAGAACCCACGAAAGCCAATGCCACAAAGAATCCGAAAGTGTTCACTAATTGTAAACCGCTTAGCTGAACGCCAAAAATATCACGAATCAAAAAATACAAATTGGGATACATAATTAGTGTTTATAGTATATGCAATGATACGAAAAAAAAGGGCCACACTAGAAAGTGCGGCCGTATTTTACTAACCCATCTAAAAACAAAAACCCTTTAATATTTTTATTAATTACAATGTTCTTTGAACAAAGAAATTAAATGTTGTGCGATCACTTGAGCAGGAGTACCTTCAATATGATGTCTTTCCACCATGCTTACTAATTCTCCGTTTTTAAATAGTGCGATTGCAGGAGAAGAAGGAGGATAAGGTAAGTGGTATTCTCTTACTTTATTAACTGCTTCCATATCATATCCAGCGAAACTTGTAGTGATTCTGTCTGGTTTGATGGTTGAATTTGCAACAGCCATTAAAACACCTGGTCTACATGCACCTGCTGAACAACCACAAACTGAATTTATCACAACTAATGTTGTACCATCTTGTTTCACTGCTTGTTCAACTTCTGCTGCTGTTGTTAGATCTTCAAAACCATTATCTACTAACTCGGCTTTCATTGGTAAAACTATCTCTGCGGGGTACATATCTCATCTATTTGTATCAAAATTAGGTATTTTTGAAATCCCTTACAAATTTGTTTTAAGGTCATTTTGGCACTTAATAATAGCTTAATATGGACATTTTTAAGCCATAATGGCCTAAAAAGACTAAAAAAGACCTCATTTTGAGGCCTTTAGATAAGATAATATTTTATAGTATTTAGGCTATCTGAGGTACCCTAAAATTTTCAACATAGACTGTGCAGATTGCTCTTTTGCATACACCCAATCTACCAATTTTCCCGTTTTAGGATCCTTTTCAACAATCACATGCTTTGGTGAAGGAATCAAGCAGTGCTTAATACCACCATAACCGCTAATTTGATCCTGATAAGCTCCTGTATGGAAGAATCCAACATATAATGATTCGCTATTTTCTTCCACCTTCTCTCCTTTCTCCGCATCTTTTAATTTAGGTAAGAAAACTTCGTTGATATGCTCTTCAGAATCATAATAATCATGACTATCACAAGTAATACCACCTAAAACAACTCTTTGATAATCGTTTTCCCATTTATTTACTGGAAGCATCAAGAATTTCTCTCCAATACCCCAGGTATCTGGAAGTGTAGTGATGAATGAAGAATCAATCATATACCAACACTCTCTATCATTTTGTTTTTTTTCTGCTAACACTTTATAAATATGTGCCATGCTCTCTCCAACAGTATAACTACCAAATTCTGTATAGATATTTGGCATTGGCACTTTAGCTTTCTTACATGCTTTCTTAATATTAGAAACAATCTCATTGATCATGAAATTATAATCATATTCAAAGCCTAAAGAGTGCTTAATGGGGAAACCACCGCCAATATTGATAGAATCTAATTCAGGACAGATTTTCTTTAATTGACAATATAAGTTAATGATCTTGTTTAATTCTGACCAATAATAGATATCGTCTTTAATACCTTTATTCAAAAAGATATGAAGCATCTTTAATTGAAACTTATCTTCATATCCCTCAATCTCATCTACATAAAACTCTAGAATATCTTTTGCTCTAATTCCCAATCTTGAAGTATAGAAAGGAAAACTAGGCTCTTCTTCTGCAGCTACTCTAATACCCACTTTAAATGGCTGTTTTGCATTACGCTTATAAAACTGTAATTCTTCTACATTATCTAATACAGGAATTACATTCTTAAAACCACTATTAATTAGTTTGGTAATTCTACTTGTATAAGTCTTTTGTTTATACCCGTTACAGATAATAAAAATGTCTTTATTAATCTTTCTTCTTTTATACAATTGATTGATGATCTCAATATCGTATGCATAAGAAGTTTCTAAATGAACACCATGTGATAAAGCTTCTTCTACCACAAAAGAAAAATGTGAACTCTTTGTACAGTAACAATAAAAATATTGTCCCTCATATTTGTGCTTTTTAAAAGCTTCCGCAAACATTTTTTTCGCCTTGTTAATTTGCATACCAATTTTTGGTAAGTATGTTAACTTTAAGGGAGTACCGTGTTTTTCAATGATGGCTTTTAAATCAAGACCATTAAATTCCAAATAACCATTATCATTTACATCAAATCCTTCTTGCGGAAAATGGAAAGTCTGTTTTACCAGAGAGGTGTAGGTATTGTTCATTAATTAAGCTGGGTTGTTAGCTGTTGATTTTAAGAACACAAAAATAGTTCTTTGAACGGATATTGAGGCCAAAAAATAATAACCCTATAAAAAACAAAATGCCCCCGTTTATGGGGGGCATAAATTCATTCTGAACTCCAATTTTTTAATTTATGGAGTTTAGAATGAATAAATTAATAAAAAACAAAAAGCCCCCGTTTATGGGGGGCTTTTTAAAAAATCTTTAGCCAAGGAATTATGAGGCTTTAAATTTTCTTAAAGCCGAAATAATTACGCCTTAACTGATTGGATCAAAGCTTTGAAAGTAGCTGGCTCATTCATTGCTAAATCTGCCAATACTTTACGGTTTAAATCAGATCCTTTCTTAGCTAATAAGTTAATGAATTGGCTATAAGTTAAACCTTCTTCTCTTACAGCAGCATTAATACGCGCAATCCATAAACTGCGGTATTCACGCTTCTTCAATTTACGACCAACATAAGAGTAAGTTAAACCTTTCTCTAATACGTTTTTGGCTACGGTATATACATTCTTACGCTTACCATAGAAACCTTTTGCTTGGTCTAATATTTTCTTTCTTCTTGCTCTAGATGCAACGGCATTTTTTGAACGTGGCATAATTAATATTTTATTGAATCTTCGGTCTCAAGACTTCGACTCGGTTAATTTAAATGTGTTTGATTTAAAATTCGGAGGAGAATTATCCTTTCAATCTTAATAATCTCAAAACGAAGTCTTTGTTTGTAGCTCCTACAAGACCTTTTTGTCTCATAGCTCTTTTACGCTTTGTTGATTTCTTAGTAAGGATGTGTCTTTTGAACGCTTTTTGGTAGGTAATTTCACCTGTACCAGTAACTTTAAAACGCTTCTTTGCGCTTGAGTTAGTTTTTACTTTTGGCATTATTATAATCTTATCGATTACTCCCTGCTGGCGGTATTACACAGGTAATACACTTATTGGGCCTTGTGGGAAATGGATGGCAAAGGTACAGTGGAATCACTGATTAGCCAAAAAAAATGAGCCTCTTTTAGGAGACTCATTCTAATTTTTTATATTGATTACCAATTAGTTAGCTGGGTTGGCTTTTTTCTTGTTACCTGTTTTTGGTTGGAAAATGGCAAACATTCTCTTTCCTTCTAATTTAGGCATACTTTCTAAAGTACCTGCTTCTGCTAATCTTTCTGCAAATTTTAATAAAAGCAATTGTCCTCTATCTTGGAACATAATTGCACGACCCTTGAATTGAACATAGGCTTTTACCTTGTTTCCATCTTGTAAAAACTTCTCAGCGTGTTTTGCTTTAAAGTCAAAATCGTGATCATCAGTTCCAGGAGTGAAACGAATTTCTTTGATTTCTGATTGCTTAGAATTCGCTTTCATTTCTTTTTCCTTACGCTTTTTCTCGTAAAGAAATTTCTTGTAGTCGATTACTTTACATACTGGTGGATCTGCAGTGGGTGAAATCTCTACTAAGTCTAAACCTTGATCAGCAGCGATTTTCAAAGCATCCTGTGTGTTGTAAACACCTACTTCGATATTGTCTCCAACCAATCTAATTTGTGGTACACGAATACGATCATTGATGCGATGCTCTGGTTCTTGTTGTCTTTGAAACCTTGGGTTAAATCTGGGTCCTCTGTTAGGTAATGCCATTAAATATTAAAACGTTGTTTATTGTTTTGTAAAGATAGTCATTGTTATGCTTCCGGAGCCAATCTCTCTTCAATTTCTTCCACTACTTTGGCTAGGAATTCATTTTTGTCCAACATACCAAGGTCTCCTTTACCCTGACGACGAACAGAAAGCTTGCTTTCAGCCACTTCTTTCTCTCCTATCACCAACATATAAGGCACTTTCATGATTTCGGTATCTCGGATCTTTTTTCCAATTTTTTCGTTTCTATCATCAATTTCTACACGAACGCCTGCTTTCTTAAATTGAGCAAACACTTCTTCCGCATAAGGCATGAATTTTTCACTAATTGGTAAAATCTTCACTTGTAATGGAGCTAACCAAACAGGGAATTTACCAGCATAGTGCTCTAATAAAAATCCAATAAAACGCTCATGTGTTCCTAAAGGTGCACGATGTATAATCAACGGAGTTTCAGGCTCGTTGTCTTTATTAGTGAAATTTAAGTTGAAGCGTTTTCCTTGAGCAAAATCCACTTGGTTGGTAGCCAATGTAAACTCTCTACCAATCACGCTCCAAATTTGTACATCAATTTTAGGGCCATAGAACGCACCTTCATCCGGCACTTCTACATATGGTGTACCTGTTTCAATTAATACTTCACGAACCATTGCCTCTGTCTCTTTCCATAATTCAGGCTCGTTAATATATTTCTGACCTAATTTACTAGGCTCATGTAAACTCAAACGCATCACATATTTATCGATTCCAAAAATTTTGAAATACTTCAAATACATTTCGTTCACCGCTTTAAACTCTTGCGCAAATTGTTCTTTAGTACAATAGATATGCGCATCGTTCATGTGCAAACATCTAACACGCATTAAACCAAACAACTCACCAGATTGCTCATAACGATAACAAGTACCGTACTCAGCTAATCTTAAAGGCATGTCTTTGTAACTCTTTGGTTCTGCATCAAATATTTTATGATGATGCGGACAGTTCATTGCTTTTAAATAATATTTAGTACCATCCAATTCCATTGGAGGGAACATACTATCTTGGTAATAAGGCAAGTGACCACTAGTCAAATACATACTTTCCTTAGCAATATGTGGAGTCACTACGCGCTTGTAACCTGCAGCTTCTTCTGTTTCTTTAGCCAATCTTTCTAACTCTTCAATAATGATGGTACCATTAGGCATCCACAAAGGCAAACCTGGGCCCACATCATCATCCATGGTATAGATACCTAATTCTTTTCCTAATTTTCTATGATCTCTTTTCTTCGCTTCTTCTAATAATAATAAGTACTCGTCTAATTCTTTTTGATTAGGGAAAGTGATTCCGTAAACACGAGTCAACATTTTATTCTTCTCATCTCCTTTCCAAAATGCACCAGCAATATTGGTAATCTTGATGGCTTTGATAGCACCTGTGTTAGGGATATGTGGTCCACGACATAAATCAGTAAACTGACCTTGCGTATAAAAAGTAATTGTTCCGTCTTCTAAACCAGACAATAAATCTAATTTATACTCATCTCCTTTCTCTGTAAAATATGCAACTGCTTCTGCTTTGCTCATTTCTTTTCTGATATACGCATTAGCTTGTTTAGCTAATTCATTCATTTTCTTTTCAAGCGCAATCACATCTTCTTCTTTAATATGATTGTCTCCTAAATCGATATCATAGTAAAATCCTTTTTCAACCGCAGGTCCTACCCAAAATTTCGCACCAGGAAATTGCATTTCCACAGCTTCTGCCAATAAATGCGCAGAAGAATGCCAGAAAGTAGATTTTCCATCGGAATCATCCCAAGTTAATAATTTCAAAGCTGCATCTTGATGAATGGGGCGCGTGGCATCCCACACTTCTCCATTAATAGAAGCGGCTAATACTTTTTTCGCTAATCCTTCACTGATAGATTTAGCAATGCCTAATGCTGTTATTCCTTTTTCGTAAGATCTAACTGCGCCGTCTGGAAATTGAATTTGAACCATGTTTTATTACTATATATAAGAGCGCAAAGGTAGCAAAATTCCTTAGATTTGCCTTATGCGTGTTGTAATCCTTTGCCTTATTTACTGTTTGGGTGCAAATTCCCTTTTTGCTCAACAATTGGAGGGTAAATGGAAAGGATATTTTAGCCCCAATAATAGCCCATTCGGAAAAATATACAATTACGAGATGGATATTACCCAAGGGCCACAGGGTCAACTAACCGTTAGTACCTATACCAAATTAAGTAGTGATTTTTCGGCGTTTGCATATGCATCAGGCAATTTGGATAAAACTACCCAATTGGTTCATATAGAAGAACAAGGGTTTCTGGATCTAACTATACAAGAAAATTATACGCCATGTTTAATGAATAATTTTTTGATCTATAAAAATATTCGCGGACATGAAATCATAGAAGGCACTTATACATCATACAATAAAAAAACGGGCAAAGATTGTGGAGGTGGTAAAATCTATCTTGAAAAAGAATTACCCATTCAAAAACTAATTGCATCAGAAAAAGCTGCTTCACAAAAAAATGTAAAAGAGCAATCAGCCCAAAAAGGCAAAGAGACTATTGGCAAAAATATTGTTGAAACAAAAACAATTAATGCTGCTCTCGCTCCACCGAAACTGAATACCCCAAAGCCAAATAATACAGTCAATTCAACAATTGCAAATTCAACTAAGTCTGGTAATAATAAGCAAGCTATTGCTAAAAATAATACCGTATCTAATACTAAAACAAACTCAGAAAATATCAATACAGCCATTCAAAATGCACAAATCAATAGCGTTAAAGATGAGCCTGTAATGGAAGAAAGCTTTTTAAATGAACCTGAAGATATTGAAACTGAAATTAGAATTAAACAAGGTAATGGCTTCCAAACCGTTCCATGGGCTTTGGTTGCAAGAGAAAATAAATTAGCTAAAAAAATTACTACTTCAAGTAAACAGTTTAGTATTGACTTATACGATAATGGAACTATTGACAATGATACCATCATAGTGTATGACAATAAAAAATTACTAGTAAGCAAAAAGAGATTAAGCTACAAGGCCATTCATTTAGAGTTCAATTTATCAGAAGTAATGAACGAACATGAAATTATTATTGTAGCACATAATATGGGTACTGTACCACCCAATACTGCATTATTGGTATTGAAAGACGGAGATAGAAGACAGGAATTATTTATTACTTCCACCAATAAGATTAATGCTAAAATCATTGTGAGCTATACCCCACCTCCTAAAGAATAAAAATCATTAGGGCTCTTGTAAAGTAAAATTCGCATTGTACTCTTTTCGATCTTCAGCTTCAAATGGATTTTTACTTGTTTTTTCAGATCCAATCCAAAACCAATCATTTACTTCATCCATTTTTTGAAAAACATAGATATTGGTTTTTTTATATCCAATATCTCCTAAAAAATGAACCAAAGTAACCGTACACATTTTTAGTTGATCTTTTAATTGGGTAGTATCTTGTTCTAAAACAAAAGCATCTAGTTCGTTACGGAAATTTTGTAAACCTGGCATCCAAACAGATTGTGTTATAGAATCAACTCCATTCGTATGAGCCATAATGGTATCCGTTGTGGACAGTAAATTTTGTACCGCCATTTTTATAGCAGAAGTATCCGAAATGTTAAAACTATTTTGAATATTTAAATAATCACTTAACAAAATAAAAGCTTGCTGATCCCAATTGGCTTGATGATTTTGAGGATGATATGCCCAATAAACAGATTCCTGTTCTTGATCAGTTTGTTCTGAACAGCTAAAAAGCAAGCAGATGCTGCATATTAAGATTAAATATTTCACAAGGGATATTTTTTTCAAATTTATGCATATTTAGACAGTTCAAGGTGCTAACTTTGCGGTCTGAAAAATTAGATATGTTAATAGGCCTTCAAAATGTAACCTTCGAATTTGGCGCCAGAGCCATCATCACAGATGCCACTTGGCACATACAACCAGGAGAACGCATTGGTCTTATTGGATATAATGGAACTGGAAAATCAACCATTCTAAAATTATTGGTGGGCCAATACACCCCTTCTAAAGGAACGGTAGAAAAAGGGAAAGACACCACCATTGGATATTTGCACCAAGATTTATTAAGTTTTGATACCAACGAATCCATTACAGAAGTTGCCTTAGGTGCATTTGAAAGAGTCAAAGAACTAGAAAAAGAAGTAGAACAATTAGGTAAAGAATTAGAAGCTAACCCAGAAGACAA